>Ga0265297_10001513_pt1 | contig 53954 bp, 44 predicted proteins | sample Munlanlwell13791_FD_192502 | JGI IMG/M metagenome (GOLD analysis project Ga0265297, IMG submission 192502) | Leachate microbial communities from a municipal landfill in Southern Ontario, Canada - Leachate well 137-91 | ecosystem: Engineered > Solid waste > Landfill > Unclassified | place...
GAGATCCTCCGGAAGAAAATGCCGGGGATGAATGAGCAGGTTTTTAATTTCCCTCCCATCCGATTGGAGCGTGTGTTATCCTCCGTGCCGCCGGGTGGATACCATGTGCCCGCGGCGGTCATAAAAAATAAGGGTCTTGCTTGCCAAAACAAAGAAATCCGCTAGACTGAAGCCATGAAACGCGAACAGTTTATCTCTTTTTTCTTCATCGCTGTTTTGGCTTTCATTGTTTACGAGGTCTTTAATATCTTCGCGCCATTCTTCACGGCCATTTTCTGGGCATCTATTCTCACGTTCGCATTTTACCCGCTTTATACAAGACTGCGAAAAGCGTTCCCAAAATGGAATAATTTGATCGCATTTCTGATGACGGTCATAGTATTTCTCGTCGCCGTCCCGCCGCTTATTCTGGTCCTTATCAACATGACCAAACAGTTCATTGAATTTTCCCAATGGGCCTATATTTATGTCCGCGACGGGAAGCTGGAACAACTGATCGAACAAGTCCGGGGACTTCCATGGTTTCAGAACGTTCAGGCTCACGTCTTCGCGTCCCAAACCGTGAAAGGCAGTCTGTCCTCCTGGTTTCTCGGAGCCACAAAGACACTCGGAAACCTTGCCGCGACCCAGGCGGGGGCTTTCACCAAAAACATTTTTTTCGTCCTCCTGAATGTTTTTTTCATGTCTTTCCTTACCTTTATCTTCTTTAAACACGGGGAAAGGATCTACAATTTTATCTATGAGATTGCGCCGTTCGAGAAAGAGACCAAAAAAGCCCTTTTCAAACAGATCCATGAGACCCTTGTAGCGGTCATCCGCGGACAACTTCTGACCAGTATCACGCAGGCAGCCGTGGCAGGAGTTATGTTTACGATCTTGGGGGTCCCGATCCCGCTTTTTTTCACATTTCTGATCTTCCTGACCTCGCTCATCCCGATCCTCGGCGCGGCAAGCGTGTGGTTCCCGATTGCGGTCTATCTTTTAATCATGCAGTTATACGGCAAGGCCATCATTCTTTTTGTGGTGGGTTTCTTTGGGATCAGTTTGCTTGATAACATTATGAAGCCGGCAATCATCGGAGAGAGGACCAAGCTCCCCTATTTTCTTTTGTTCTTCGGAATTATGGGCGGGATGAAGCTTTACGGCCTGATGGGGATCTTCCTGGCACCCGTAGTGCTCTCGCTTTTTTTTGCGTTGATCAAGATCTATCGCGAAAAATACGTCTGATATTTCGGAAAGACCTTCTCCGGAGAGCCCTGCCTGCCTGGCGGACAAAGCAACCCGAAAAACCAAGCCTTTTTCTAATCTCCGAGAATCTTTGTGTCCTGGCCGATCCGGATACCTTTCATCAGGGTCTGAAGGTCCTCCGGGGACGAGCTCGCGGTGATCGCAGTCTCTTGACTGATCAAACCGGCCTTCCAAAGTCCCAGAATCGACTGGTCCATCGTTTGCATTCCTTCTTCATGGGCATTGCGGATAGCTTGCGGGATCTTGTCGATCTTTTTGTCGAGGATCAACTGCCTAATCGTATAATTGCCCAAAAGCACCTCGGCGGCAGGCACGAGCGTCTTCCCGTCCTTGGTCGCTAAAAGTTTTTGGATCATGATGCAGGACATATTTGCCACAAAATAATGCAGGACCGCTTCCCGCTCCGACGGCGGGAAAAAACCCAACACACGGTCAAAAACCTGACCTGCGGACCGAGCGTGAACGGTGGAAATCACAAGTCTCCCCACCTCTGCCGCGGAAAGCGCGAGATTGAAAGATTCCGCATCGCGCATTTCGCCGATTACGATCACGTCGGGAGACTGACGCGCCATGTCTTTCAGGGCCGAGCTAAAACTTTCTGCGTCCTGCCCAATCTCGCGCTGCTGGATGAGACATTGCCCGTCCTCATGCAGATATTCCACCGGATCCTCGATGGTGAGAATATGCTTTTGGACACTCTCGTTCATTGTCCGGAGCATGGCCGCCACCGTGGTGGTCTTCCCGGAAGAGACCGTCCCGCCGATAAGGATGATGCCGGATTTTTCAAGCGAGACCCTTTTCAGGGCCAAAGGCAACCGGAGTTCCTCAAAACTCGGAATGCCTTTCCAGAGCAACCGAAATACCAGGGAAATATTCCCTTGCTGAAAGAAAGCGTTGGCCCGAAAACGACAATCCTTCTCGTGGAAAGAGAATCCAAAATCCACGCTCCTGTTTTTTTGAAGTATTTCTTTCTGCCGGGAATCCAGAAGCTCGCCGGCAAGCTCACGGATCTCCTCTCCGGAAAGCGCCCTCAAAGGCAGCAATACCACCTGTCCTCCAAAACGCACGCGGGGAGGCGCGCCGGCCTTTAAAAAAACGTCCTGACCCTTTCGTTCAATGACCTTTTCAAAACAGGCTGTCAAATAGGCATTCGTGTCCATGGGGCTCCTTTCATGCAGTACGGCCATTTAAACGATGGTTTATTTTAACAGCCCGGCAAGAGGGCTGCAACAAACCTCTCGTTCTTTTTAGAAAAAATAGATTTCCTTTTCACGATGTGTTTGGTTATGATAAAGACGTTCTCGCTCGAAGGGGCACGTAAACTTCTGAGGATGCTCATCATGAGGATCACGGAAAAAACACCGGTTGAAGAGATCTACCAAAAAGCCCAACAGCTTTATAAACTCCGTGTCTTCACCATCCTCTTTCTCATTCCTCTCTCCGTTCTGACCTGTAAGTGGGGAAATTTCACGGTCGAAAACCTTTGGTCGCTTTGTCTTGTGACTGTGATCGAGCTTTTCGTGAATCGCCCCTTCAGGGCTTTTTTTCGCGATACCCGTTCGGGGGCCAGAGCTCTGCTCAATTCGATCGTGATCGATTTTCTGGCAGAGACCGCCGTATTGCATCTTTTGGGGAACGTGGACTTTTTTATCTACGCCACCTGTCTCTTCATTTCAATCGTCTACTGCGCACTCAACCTGCCGACCTTCCTAACCTTGCAGATGACCACGCTTGCCTCGGTCCTTTATGCGGGATTGATTATCCTAGGTCATCTAAATATTATCCCCCAAACGATTTCATTCGGGCCCGGCTTGAGCATGGCCCAAGAAACTAAAATCGTCGTGCGCCATATCGCTTTCTTCTACCTGATCGCGGTCTCCGTTAGGTCCCTGGCCTCGGCCCTGGCCAAGAAGGAGGAACGTCTTAAACAATTGCTCTGGGAACTTCGGGAAACGAGCGAGACGGTCAAGTATGCTTACCACATGCAAACTGATTATTTTGCCCGTATGAGTCACGAAATCCGCGCACCGCTGAACTCGATTCTTAGTTTTTCCCAGCTTTTACTCGAAAACCCGGCCGAACCGCCCACGGAAAGACAAAAGAATTTTCTTTCCCGCATCGAGCGCGCTGGCAAGCATCTTCGCGAAATCATCAACGACGTACTCGATCTTTCAAAGATCGAATCCAAAAAGATGCATCTGGCGCTCCATGAGACCGAGCTTGTAAAGGTTATTCACACGGCTCTTGATCTTTTTTACGAAGAAGCCCTTGCCAAACATCTGCTCCTGGAATTCACGGAAAAACCGGCCAACCTCCGAATCATGGCGGACGAACTCAAACTCCGGCAAGTGCTCTACAATCTCCTCTCGAACTCTCTCAAATTCACCCAGCAAGGCTTTATCCATATTGCCCTGGCAAAAGAGACCGATGGCGGAGCGAGGATTACGGTTGAAGATTCAGGCCCTGGGATTGCTTTGAAAGATCAGGAAGCGATCTTCCGGCCTTATGAGCAGACGGGGCGCACGACTGAGAAGAGCATCAAAGGAACGGGACTGGGACTCGCCATCAGCAAGCAGTTCGTGGAGATGCACGGTGGAAAGATCTGGGTCGAGAGCGAGCCCGGCAAAGGTTCCAGGTTCATCCTCACTCTCCCTCCTGCCCCTCCGGTGCCAAAACCTGAGGAAAACGCTTTGCTAACGGGCCCCACCCCGGCTGTTTAGGCACTCTTTAGCCACTCACAATAATTCAAACTTCTTTCTGTTTTCCAGTTCAAGGGAAAATCGCGGCACTGCGCGGGCCTCGCCTCATAGACCGCACAACCGTCCGGCCCGAGAAAAAGGCACGTTTCATCCGGGTGTTTTCTAAGTGCAAGATGCTGCCGTCCCATGAGAAGGCAGTGCGTTCCGGTGAATTGGTAAATGTCCATCTCCAGATGCGCGGCAAGGCGCTCGGCATCCCCCTTTTTGAGATAGACAAAACCCGGCTGTTTGCAGCAGGCATCGCAGCGGTGACACTGGGAGTGGGCCATAAGAAAAACGAATGATGGCTCGGAAAATTTAACGCCTTCCGCCATCCTGTTTTGCGGGATTATTTCCCGAGTTGCTGTTCGACAAAATCACCGATCACGGGCAGTTTGTAACGTTCCCCTTTATAAGCCTTCACCATCAGAACAATCCAAAGAACCACTCCCACGGGCCAGAGAACCAACCCTACCAGGATCCCCAGGACCGGAATAAACCCGATCACTGCGGAGATGACAAAAAGCGCAAGGAATGTTACCAGCGACTGGAGCGCGTGGAAACGCACGAATGTGTTCTTCTGTTCGAGAAGCAGAAAAATGAGCCCTGTCACCCAACCGAGCGCATAGCAAAAAAGCCCCTCCAGATTTTCCGTTACGCCCAAAACCGTATTTTTATTTTCATCTGCCATCTTGGACCCCCTGTCTTTTAGAAATGCACTATGGAATATTGTACCGTATTTCCCTCAAAAACCATACCACTCTCAAAAAGGAGATTTACCCCGTCAGGGATTGGCTCTATAATCTTTTGCGGGTTTCCCAAAGGCTTATTCCCCGGAACTTAATTTTAGAAACTCGCGGGGGTGATTTTAAAGCGCCCCTTGTTTCTAAGGAGGTATACATCATGACAACCATTTTCACCAAAATCCTGACGGGAGAGATTCCCGCCCACAAGATCCTCGAAAACGACAAATATCTCGCATTCCTCGATATTCGTCCCGTGAATCCCGGCCATACGCTCGTCATCCCAAAGCAGGAGGTCGATTACATCTTTGACATGGAAGATGAACTTTTGAAGGGACTGATCGTTTTCGCCAAGAAAGTCGCCAAAGCCATCCGGAGGGCCATCCCATGCAAGAAGATCGGCGTTATGGTCGCGGGGCTGGAAGTCCCTCACGCCCATATTCACCTGATCCCGATCATTGAGAGTCTCACGGAGCTCAACTTCGCGCGAGCCAAGAGCATGGAACAGGGGGAGCTTGCTACGATCGCCGCGGAGATCTGCATGAATTTGAAATAGGTTTAAATGCTTTTCAGAAGGGCTGAAAAGAGTTCTTTGTAGGTATTCGTGACCGGAAATTTTGGGAATTCACGAACAATTTTTTCAGGAGGACGGAACAGGATTCCGCGGTCGGCGGTCCGGAGCATGGCAATATCATTATAGGAATCCCCCGCGGCAACCACTTTGAACCCAAGGCTTTGGATCCCCCGTACAGCTTCTTTTTTGCCGTTCTTTTGACGCAAATGATAACTCGCGATAAAACCTTTTTTGTCCGTCATGAGCCAATTGCAAAAAAGGGTGGGGTATCCGAGCTTTTTCATCATCGGTCCGGCAAATTCGTAATAAGTGTCGGAAAGAATGATGACCTGATATTTCCCCCTGAGTTTTCTCAAGAATTCCTTGGCGCCCGGAAGCGGATTCATGCGTCTGATCACAGCCTGAATGTCGCGAAGCTTGATCTCTTCTTTTTTCAGGATCGCCAGCCTGTAGCGCATCAGCTTGTCGTAGTCAGGCTCGTCGCGCGTGGTAACCTCAAGTGCTTTTATCCCGGTCTTCCTCGCCACATTGATCCATATCTCCGGGATCAACACACCTTCCAGATCAAGACAGCAGATCATGTTCGCCCCCCTCGAGACAGAAGGCGCCGGAAGCGTTTCCGTATATTTTCAAAATAGTGTTCATGGCCTCCATCCCTCCCGCCATAAATTGTTCGATAAAATGCCGCCGCAACAAATCTCTAACTGGGCAAGCTCCTTTGACCATTTTGGAGAGGGAATTATATCTGAATATGGAATCTTTGAAAAACAGTCTTTTGCAGTGTTCTTTTACCGCAAAAAACACTACGCAAAATGGTTCACGGAACCCATGCCATGCCCGAGGCCCGGATTTGTTCGAATAGCACGGGTAATAAACTTTTTAGCGCTCGTGATCGCAGAAAAAAGATCCTTTCCTTTGGCAAGTTCGGCGGTGATAGCGGCGGAATAGGTACAGCCGGTCCCATGCGTATGTTGTGTTCTGATCCGCGGAGCTTTGAATATTTGGATCCGGCCCCGCCGGCATAAGAGATCCATGGCTTCCTCTCGAAGATGGCCGCCCTTGACAAGTACCGCTTGAGGGCCGAACCCGGCGATGATCCGCGCGGCCTTTTCCATGGACTCCGGATCACGAACCCTGATCCCGCTTAAAACCTCGGCTTCACAAAGGTTCGGTGTAACCAGGGTGGCATAAGGCATCAGTTCTTTTATAAAAACATGAATGGCGCTTCGTTTGAGAAGCAGCGCGCCGTGCTTGCTGACCATGACTGGGTCCACCACGAGGGGAAAACGGAATTTCCGGGCGCATCTCGCAACCGCCCGGAGAATCTTCTCATCCCCAAGCGCACCTGTCTTGGCTGCCCGGGGCGGGATATCCGCGAGCACAGCTTCGAGTTGACGGATCACTTGAACGGGTTTCATTACATAGACGGTCTGAACGCCACATGTGTTTTGGACCGTGAGGAGCGTAATCACCGCCATTCCATAAACCTTGTGCTGATGAAATGTCTTGAGATCGGCCTGGATACCGGCCCCGCCCGACGGATCAGAACCGGCGATGGAAAGGGCTGTCGGGATCACTGGAGGACTTGTTTGAAAAACTCGACGAACTTCTCGGGGGTCACGCCGGTATAGAACTGTACGGCGCCGGCAGGCTGCGGCGGGTGAAGAAAGAACGACGGGAATCCCCGGATTCCGTATTGGAATGCGATGACATTCGCGCGGCTCTCTGATTCCGGATTGATATTGACCTTGATCATGTCCCTCATCATATTCTGAACAAGGGGTGACGCCAGCACCTCTTTTTCAAACTTACGGCAATAAGGACACCACCCGACACTCATGTAAACAACCATGGGTTTATTGGTCCGCCTGTATTCCTCGATCGCCTGATCATACCCGGAAGCGCCCTGATACCAATTGTCGGACCACTGGCCCGTGGCTGGTACCTCGTCGAACGTCGAAATGGACGATGGTAAATCAAACGCCTGAGGGTCCTCGGCATAACACCCTGGCCCTGCAAACAAAAAAAATAACAAAAAAAGTAACCTTGTTCCCCAAGAATTCACAAGACCTCCTGAAACATTTATTCTATTCTAACATGGCGCTCTCCGGAAAATACGTTTCTTTTCTGGATTCTCCGGACCCGGAGCCCCCCCCTATACCGTCGCAGCCGGCCCTATAAGTTGCTCCAGGAAGGAAGCCACAAACGTCAGGGCCGTGATCGCCAAAAGTGCGATTAAAATGACAACGACGGTCCAGGCGATTTTCGAGAAGGTTGAGAACCTCTGACTCTGCCACAAAAGAGGAACCGCGAACGGACCGACCATGAGCAACATGATGATTACATAAGGAATGGTATCTGCCGTAAAGGTCCTGGGTCGGCCCGAAGCGGTCTGAAAAGCATCCAAGGCCGCTGGGATCACCACGGCCAAATAGATTCCCCCCATTAAAAAGCAGGCGACCGCCGTATGGCTGACGATCAGGCTGACCGCCACCCCGATACCCATGCACAAAAGCGTCCATCCTTTAGCACTTTCTCCGAGATAGAACTGTCCGAGACCAGGCACAATCATTGAATAAAATAAAGCAAGACGGGGATTCTTCATGAAGGGGTTTGATTTCCGGCAAGGGTTATTTTTTTTTCAAGGAGCTTACCGCTTCTCTTGATCTGGAATTTCTGTTCTTTTCCATCTTTTTGGGCCAAGATCGCCCGGTAATAATTCTCCCAGCCGTCGAGCAAAATGTCATTCTGTTTGAGCAGGATATCCCCAGGCAAAAACCCTTTCCTCTCGGCTGGGTAACCGGCACGCACATCTGTGATTGTAAATTGCAGATTTTTTGGATCCCGCTCCACACGAAATCCTAAACGCGGCGCGCCGGAGTCCAGAAAGAAAATACTGATCGGCAGTTCCAGCTCTCCTTCCTCACGAAGGATCGTGAATTTCTTGAGAGATTCTCCCGGAATATTCAAAAAGAACCCGAAAAGATTCCCGGGCGTCACGTCCTGGCCTGAGATCTTCAAAAGCACATCCCCATTGCGAAGCCCCTGCTCATAAGCGAGTGTTGAGGCATCAGCACCTGCAATATAATAATGTGTTGTCTTGTCATCATAATGAAGATCACAACCCAGGATCACACTTTTGATGGCCGGGAATTTTGTCTCCACAAGCCGCTCATGGATATTCTTGCCCAAAAATCCTTCAAACACCCCCCGGGACCCGTCACGCGACCGGAAACCCCTGGATGAGAGACCCTTTTTTCTCTTGAAGTAAGCCTTGATTCCCACGACTGTCATGGTCGGATCTTTTTCCACAACACCGATCTCAAGAGCACAAAACCCGCTCGAAGACAAACTTGGGGCTTTGGCCCATCGTTTATATTCTTTTTTATATAAAGGAAATGTCGCGGATCGGATATAACCCCGGCTCTTGTCGGTCGTGACAAGCGGGATCTTTTCAACTTCCAGCACTGCGAGCGTGGCGTTCCAGACTTCTTCAAAATTTCCGGGAAGCGGGAACGAACGGCCTTCGGACTTGGAGGAAGACAGGGAAAATCCTGAAAAAATGAGGCATAAAAAAAGCAGGCCGCAGAGTTTCCACGGCCTGCTTTTTTTAAAAGAAAGAACGGATTCCAAAGAATTAACGCTCGAGCTTCTCACCCTTCATTGCCACTTCAGGGCCCACCGGAGCCTTCAGATAAGCATCCGAGGCGCTCCAGATATGGTTGAACATCAGGATCCCGATACCCACCCAGATCACGGGATAGCCCACAAGCGTTCCGAGAAGGATCGTGGTCACAATACCGCCGATCTCGAGAACGATCATGGCCCCGGTCTTGAACTTGCCGGTTTTGTTGTCCATTTCGTTGTTCAGATACTGCCCCCAGCCCGGCAGCACCAACGACGCCGCACCGCGGGTTAAACTTTTATCCGCACTTTTTTCTTCGGCATAGGCTACGCCACTTACAGCCATGAACATGGCCACAACCACTGTCATACTGATAATTTTCCTGAACATAATCCCCCCCTTTTGTTATTTTTTATGACGTCCTTGATTATCGACCGTTCTTTGAAAATTTTAATTACAATTACTCTTTGAGTCAATAGACAGTCTTAAGCTCCTAAAAACCGTAAAGCTCCACGGACTTACTTTCCCGCTGTAAGCCCAAACGTAAAACCAGTTTTCACTTTGGCAATAAGCTCGGGAAGGACTTCCTGGTAATCACGAACAATACCGAAATCCGCATGACGAAAGATCGCGGCCTGCGGATCCTGATTAATGGCGATGATCTTACCGGATTCCTTCATCCCTGCAAGATGCTGGATAGCACCGGAGATCGCGACAGCGATATAGATCTTCGGACGAACGGTCTTCCCTGTCTGTCCGACCTGACGCGCATAAGGCGCGTAACCGTTATCTACCGCATGACGGCTTGCGCCCCAATCTGCATTAATACCCTGGTCTTGCAAGGCCTTTGCGAGATCCTTGATGAGTTTGAAATCATCGTGTTCACCGGCCGGCCGGCCTCCGGAAATGATAATATCCGCTACAAAAAGGTTATCGCCCCCTCCCGCCTCGCGCTTGACTTCAAGCACCTCCACCGCGAAATCACTGTCCCTGAAAGTGGGCATAAATTCGCGGACGGTCCCCTTCCGGCTTGGATCTTTTGGCAATATTTTAAAAGTCCCGGCACGGGCGGTCGCCATCTGCGGGCACCAGAACCCGATGATCGTCGCAAGTTTACTTTCACCGTAAGTCGGACGGATGGACTCAAGACATGGGTACATGATCGCTTTTTTGATACGGTGCACATATTCCCCCACCTTCAGACTTGTACAATCCGCTGTCACACCGGCTTTCACACGGCTCGCAAGCCTTGGCGCAAGTTCACGACCCGAAGTCGTTGCTCCAAAAAGTGCGATCTCGGGACGTTTATGCTCGATCCATTGTGCGATAACAGCCGCCACCGGCAGGATCCTGTATTCCTTGAGGCGCGGATCATCAACTACTACGACCTCATCGGCGCCATACGCAATGATCTCGGAAGCCACATTCTTGATGTCATGCCCGGTTACGACCGCAGTCACCTGAGTTTGGAGCTGATCCGCCAGCTTCCGGGCAGGATTCAGGATCTCAAGGGAAGAACGCGCCGGAGTTTGCCCGTGCATTTCAATCCAGGTCAGAACACCCCGTGCACCGTTGCGGAAATCTACCCGCGGGAAATCCACACCCGCTTTGGACTTTTCCCCAGCCGTATCTTTCTCATCCCCGGTTTCCGCATGTTGTTCATGATCTCCACTGCTCTTGTTCCTGATCTTTTCAATCTCGGATACAAGAGCTTCCGCAAGATCTTTGGACTCATGGCCGGAGATCATGTTGACAGGAGGCCTGTCTTTTAGGATATCCACGACTTTCGACACAAGTGTCGGCGATCCGTTGATTCCTACCACGCTGGCGTCAGCCCCGGTTTGATCAAGTGTCCAGATCTCTGTCTTAGTGTTCTTAGCACGGATGGCTCCTTTAAGGGACGGCCGACGCGCCGGAGTCGCGGTCGGGGCGATAGAAATAAGACACGGGATAGGAACTTTGAGGACTTGGAACCCTCCCTCGATAATACGACGAACCTTCAAATGGTCTCCTTTGAATTCCACCTTTTCCACGAAAGTCGCTTGCGGAATACCGAGATTCTCTGCTGTCTGGGAAGGCACATGCGCTGTATCCCCGTCTGTTGTCTGGCGTCCGGAAAAAATGATGAATGGGTTTTTATCTTCCTTGGAAAACCCGAGTTTTTTGAGAAGCGAGGCGATCGCGTAACCGGTGGCAAAGGTATCTGACCCCCCGAGTTTCCTGTCCGAGAGAAGGATTGCGCGGTCGTATCCCATAGCCAGGGCCTTTTTAAGCGACTGTTCAAAACTCGTCGGCCCCATTGAAACAACAATTAATTCCGCATCCGGAACATACTTTTTGATTTGAAGCCCCTGCTCAAGACCGAACGTGCAATCCGCATTGATCGAGGATTTCGCCTTGGTGCGGTCCATAAGCCCGTCGGCGCCCATACGCATCTCGGTCGGGAGCGGCACTTGCTTCATGAGGGTAACGATCTTAAGTCCCATTGTTTCTTTTAGATTCCTTTTTTTTACAACACAAGTGGCAAAGTATCAGAGTGTCAAAGTGTCAAACCTTATTGATACTCTGACACACTGACCCGTTGACACTTTTATAGGTTTTCATATTCCGGGCCATCGCCGCCGTACGGCACAGCCCACTCAATGTTCCCAAACGGATCTTTGATATCACAGGTCTTGCAATGCACACAATTGGCCGGATGAAGATGCAGGTCTTTTTTCCCGGTTTTCGGATCCGTTACGATTTCATAAACTTCGGCCGGACAAAAATGCTGGCACGGACCGCCGTATTTGGGGATACAGATATCCCGGCAAAGATTGATGTCGAGCACATGACAATGGCAAGGCTGTTCCTCGTCGTGTTTGGATCCTGAGTAAAAAACATCTGTCACTTTATCAAATGTAAGTTTTTTATCAAAGTTGAGTGCCTTCTTGTTTTTTTTGGAAAACGGATCTTTTACATCCGAGAGTTTCTTATAACAGGACGCATCCTCATGTGTCTTTATCCTCCCCGACGGCGTGATGCCGCGTCCACCGGTCAGGATCTGAGTCGCAAAATGGAATGCTCCCAGGATCATGCCGTAACCGAACCCGGCGCGGAAATTGCAGGTACGGAAAAGCGTTTTACGTATTGCGCTTTTTTTGAAAAGTTCTTCATAGAGCCGAAGTTGTTCTTTTGAAAAATTGTTCTTTTTCAGCGCTTCAAACGCGGACTTCGCGGCCAGCATACCGGACTCGATGGCAAGATGCACGCCCTTGAGACTTGGCATGCTGAGAAATCCGGCGGAATCCCCGACGATCATGACCCCATCGTGATAAAGCTTGGGGAGCGAATAAAGCCCGCCCTCAGGGATCGTTTTGGCGCCATACCGCAGAAGTTTGCCTTTTTCGAGAATTCTCGCGATAAAAGGATGTTTTTTATAGAGTTGAAGCCCCGCGTGTGAGTCGAACGTGGGATCCGTATAATCCAGCCCCGCCGCGATCCCTACTACGATCTGGCGGCCGTTCAAGCCGTAAACGAAACCTCCGCCGAAGTGATTGAACTCAAAAGGATAGCCCAGCGTGTGCATAATCCGTCCGGCCTCGAAGGTCCCTTCCGGAAGGTCCCAGAGCTCTTTCACGCCTGTGGAATAGACCTGCGGGTTGCTCTGCTCGTCTAATTTAAATTTGCGGCAAAGAGCCTTGGTCAGACTGCCACGGGACCCTTCGGCCAGGATCGTGATCTTTGCGTGGATTTCGTTCCCGGCCTGGAAATTATCCATCGGATGCCCGTGCTTATCGACGCCGGTATCAATCGTTTTCGCACCGATGACGCGGCCGTTCTCATAGACCATTTCTGAGACGCTGAATCCCGGATAGACTTGCACGCCCTTTTTCTCCGCAATCTCGGCCAGCCAGCGTGTCATCTTTCCCAGTGAAACCACGAAGTTCCCGTGATTCCCCATGAAAGGAGGCGTGAAAGGAGCCTGCAAGGCCAATTTCGGGGTTAAAAAATAAACACCCTCTTTTTTAACGGGAGATTCAAAGGGAAAGTCCGCCGGATCGACGCCGGGGAGAAGTTCTTTCAGAGTGGAGGGATCGATCACAGCGCCGGAAAGCGTGTGGCTCCCGACCGAACTTCCCTTTTCAAGGACAAGAATATCGGGTTTCTTGTCGGAATTGATCGTGAGATCTGCAAGATGGATGGCGGTCGCAAGGCCCGCGACACCGCCGCCCACGATCAAAATGTCCGTTTCAACAACTTCGGATTTCAACATAGGAATATAAGGTCTCTTGTGAGGGAGCTCCAAAATTGAAGCGGTATTTTAACACAAACTTTTCAACGGAAGAGAGAAAAATACTCATTCTTATAAAGAATGAAAAACGGTTAAAAAGAAATCTTAAGGCTGGTCCCGAGGATGTTGAGAGATGTCCATTTCCCAACAGCGTCCTTCTTGAATTGGCGCAAATAGAAGATCGTTCCATAAAATGGCCCCCACCAATGCGCCTTGAGGCCCGCGTAGAACCGGTCTTCAAACATCCCGTTCCTGTTCGTTTCCAGGAAGATCTCATTGGCAGTGTAAGGCTGTAATTCGAACCGCGTCCATTTCCAGGGAGCCGTAAGGGTAGTCAGGTTCCGGTACAACATCGCGAATTTCGATTCCTGCCGCCAGCGGAATGTCAGCATATTGCGGTTTTCAAGAAGGAACCCTCTGAACGGAAGTTGCGGCGTCATAAAAATACGCGGTTCGGACTCCCAATACCAGATCTCGTCTTTCCCTTTGGTCCGGGATGCACGGTTCTCAAGGTACAAGAGACCCAAGGCCAGATATTTGGACGGCTGGTAGTCCGTTCCCACATGGGTTTCAGTGTAATAGATCCCGTTATGTTCCCGGAAACGGAGCTCTTCGCCGGCCTTGATCTTCCATTGGGCATTCAGTTTCTTTTCGACATCATAAGTATTCCAAATCCCGAAATCTTCGTCTTTGGCCGGCGAAGCGGCCGTCAAAGGAACATGGACCCCCTGGAGCAGAAGCAGGACCATTGTAAAAAAACAAGTTGTTGAGAATTCTTTTCGAAGATTTCCGGAATGAGGGATCATGGAAGCCTTTTGTCTTTTACTATCAGCTTATTACGGAAAGGAAAATCTCAAACGGCAGTTAGTTGACCCACCCTATAGTCTTTACGGAACAAGCCATCTCGCAACAGCATAAGAAACAGCTGAAATCGCCGCAGAACACGGGATCGTAATGATCCATGCCCAAACGATGTTTCCCGCAACGCCCCACCGGACCGCGCTCATACGCTTCAGGGAACCTACGCCCATGATTGCCCCTGTGATCGTGTGTGTGGTGCTGACAGGAATCCCGAGCACTGAAGCTATGAATAAACTTGTGGCAGCCCCTGATTCGGCGCAAAAACCATCCACCGGGCGAAGCTTCGCGACTTTCTGCCCCATCGTCTTCACGATCCTCCAGCCGCCGAACATCGTTCCGAAGGCGATAGCCGCCTGACACGAGATAACAACCCAAAAAGGAATATGGAATTCTTTCCCGAGGAGCCCCGCACTGAAAAGAAGACTCGCGATAATGCCCATGGTCTTTTGGGCATCATTACCGCCATGTCCCAAACTGTAAAGCGCTGCGGAAACCAGCTGGCCTTTCCTGAAAAGATGGTCAACCTGGGAAGGAGAACTTTTACGGGCAAGCCAATTCACGATAACACCATAAACGACACCCAGAAAAAGCCCGACAATGGGTGAAATTAAAATGAAGGCGACTGTTTTGGTGATCCCGCCCCAGATCAAAGATCCCGTGCCGGCCTTCACAAGCGCCGACCCGACTAACCCGCCGATCAGGGCGTGAGAGGAGCTGGTCGGGAGTCCGAAATACCAGGTAATAATGTTCCAGACACAAGCTCCCATCAGGGCCCCGAAAATGATCTGGCTGTCAACGATGGAAATATCGATGATCCCTTTCCCGATCGTATTTGCTACGTGGAGCCCGAAAAAAAGGAACGCGATGAAGTTGAAAAAAGCAGCCCAAATTACCGCATGTTGCGGGGAAAGAACGCGGGTGGAAACGACGGTCGCGATGGAGTTTGCGGAATCGTGAAACCCATTCAGGAAATCGAAGATGAGTGCCAGCAGGATGAGGAAAAGGATCCAGGTCGTCATAATTCTCCTAATTTAAAAATAACTCGGCAATTATGACTGCCCTCGTTTTCAATTTAAAGATGCCTATTGAGAACGAGGACGTCATGGCCGCTCCAAGCTCAGGCGTGTTTGACGAGAATGGATTCGACCGCGTGGACGACGTCTTCGCATACATCCAGGACCGTTTCCGCGTCCTGATAGATGTCTTTCCACTTGATCACCGCAACGGGATCCTTGGCATATTTTTCAAAAAGCTCGCCGAGCATATCATCGCGCATCTTATCGCCGAGATTCTCGAGATTATTCACTTCGATGCAGGCCTTCAGGATCTCTTTGCTCCGTTTCATGTCCCGGAGGCCTTTGACAGCCTGCGAAACACCCTTGACGGACATTTCGATCACCCGGGCGAATTCCGTGAGATTTCTTTCCATACTCAGGATCTTATAGACGCGAAGACGCTTGGTAATGGTGTAAAGCATGTCGATGATATCATCGAGCTCCTTGGCCAGATCATGAATATCCTCGCGATCAAAGGGCGTGATGAAAGTTTTATTGAGCTGGTCCATGATTTGATGCGACACCTCATCTCCGAGATGTTCAATTTCTTTCATGATCCCGACCTCGGTCTCATCGACTTTGCAGTCGGCGACCATTTTCACGAAATGGGTGGCTGCTTGAATGGCATAATCTGCCTGTTTGTCAAAAAGATCAAAGAAGCTGGTTTCTTTGGGAAGCAGGAATCCGAACACCATGGCACACCCCTCCTTCAGTTTCAATAATTCCGTTTGGTGATCTTTGGATGGTTGATAACGATACGATTTATCAAGGTCTGTAAAGGCCAGTCACAGTCTATCCAAAGCACTTGTTTTGTCTATCGAAAAATGGCGGAAGAATAGGACTCTTAAACACAAAAAAAGGGCAGGCAATCATTTAATGCCTGTCCCTTTTTGAAAAACTACCGAATCAACCTTTGGCGAGAAGTTCGTTCACCTTGGTCATGACCGCAAAAGCATCAGCCACGTAAAGGACATCGGCCTTGCCCTGGGCCCAACCGCAATTGGCGTCGGTATTGATCGCGCGGCGTTCGTTGATGAAACGCCAGCCGACCACGTGCGGTTCTTCTCCGTGACAACAGGTAGAAAGTCCCTTCGGATGACGCGGCGTAGCGCCGGTCTGTCCGACCTGGTTCAGATGGCTCATGCAGGAAAGCACCGCTTCCCCCTCCGACCCCTGGTCCACGAGCGATTTGCTGCTCCCGAGCGACGCCTTGGCAAGCTTCAAAAAATCGAGAATGTGCTTCTCGGCCTCTTTCGCATGGATCTGACCATCCGTCTGTTTTTTGGTCCACCCGGCCCCCGCGACAAGCAGCATCGCGGCTTCCGGACGAATGGTTTGGGCGTCCGCGGAAGGCGCCTCAACGCCAGTCACTTTCGTGCGTTTTTCCTTATCGGTCACCGCCACCGCGATCGCTTCCACTTTTGCCGCACCTTTGGCTCCCTGCCATACCGGGAACACTCCGGAATCTATGGCGAGGATCCATGGCCGCGCCGCGCGGGTCAAAGTCGCCATCATGCGCTGGCGATAATACCACCGCTGGACCTGCAAAACGCCATCGGTAAACTGAATGCCGCTCACGTGCGTATCGATCGTAGCCTTTAAACGGAATGCCGCGCCGGGCAATGCCCTGGAAAAACGGGAAGTCGCCGGAGCAATAATGATCGTCGCACCCGCGGCCGCCCCGATCGCTTCCAAGGCCTTAACGTCCGTGGCATAACGGGACATTTCAAAATCAGCGCCGCTTACGCCGAAAATTTTCACGGCACCGCATGCGTTTATAGAATCCGCGGCCGCCTGGACGTGCTCCCCGACAAGGCCGACTGTGAGCGTGGAGCCCGCGAGGCCTTTTTGGATCTCAAGCGCCGCGCTTAAGGTTTCAAGTGCGACCTTCGGAAGAAGGCCGTTTGCGTCTGTATGAGCTAAAAAAAGAATTTTTTCCATGATTTTTCCCTTCTAAAAATGTTTTGTCATTGCGAGAACCTGCTTCTTGCTTTCGCAAGAAAGCGGCAGGGACGAAGCGATCCCGCTTTCAAAAAACGTGATTGCCGCGGTCCCTGCCTCGCAGGTCCCTCGCAATGACCCGTGACTAATGACAGAGATGTAAACCATCTTCATAAATCTCTAACGGGGCAAGCTAACCCTTTATCCAGATTACGATTTCTTTGGCGATCTCTTCAACCGGCGTATCTTTGACGATCCGGGTCTGACGCTGCTGTTTGGGGAGTTCCACGCTCGCGAATTTGATGGCATCTGTTTTGAGCGCTGCGGGAGTGGCTTTCTGAAGCGCCGGCATGATAGTGCGCATGTTCGTCATTCCCACCTGCGGGTTATTCGGAGGTTCCGGAAGATTTCCTGTCGCCCATCCGATCACGGCCGGAGCCCCGGCACATGTGGAGACCTGATACTGCCCGCCTTCGATACGTTCGAGGATCCTGAACGAACCATCCGGCTGGACCTTGAGTTCGTCGGCCGCAAGGAATACGTCGCTGATCCCGAGCTGTTCGGCAATCATTTGCATCGTGGTCCCCGCGTCACGCGAAGCGGAGGAACAGCCGCCGAATACGAGAAGCTTCGTTTTATCGAGCCCGGGGATCTTCTCGATCGCCCCGGCAAGCGCCGCCGCGACTTCCCGGGAATCCATGAAACCGCTCGCGGAACCGTCAAGACACACAAGTTCGAACGGAACTTTCTGAGCGATGATCATCATCAACTGCTGGAGCTTGGCTTTGGGCCCGAGACTTATGAGCGTCACCTTGCTTCCAGGGTTCTGCTTTGCGAGATTGGCGGCTTCAAAAAGCGAGTGCCCCGCCCACGGATCAAGCACGGAAGGCAGCATCATTTCATTTTTTAAAGCGGGTCCGGTCGGCCCCTGCATCGGCTCCAGCGTCTGGAGCGGGTCCGGCACCAAACTCCCGCAAACTATGATATTAAAGGCTGTTGTCATAGATCATCCCTCCTATTCGGTCAAAAGAGTTCGCTCAAAGGCGGACATTATAATGAGAGGGTGCTGTTTCGGCTAGTCCCAATTCTTATCATCCCGCCTTTGTGACGGCGGGATGGGGCAATCCTGATTACCATTATTCAAAAGAAGACAAAAATCAGGATAGCACCGTTTTTTACGGGGCTATTTTTCGATTCTTTGGATGGCGTCCTTGGCATCGGCCTCAAAACGGAATTTCAAGAATTCTTCATTCTCCGGGAGCTCCATCAAGAATCCATGGCTCTTATCTATTTGAATGCGGGGATTTTCCACCTGCAGGTCGAGCACATGCCCGCCCAGGGTTTTATTTTTGCTTAAGAAATGGAAATGATAGCCCGGGACATTGACTCCTTCCATGTAGGGCGGGTACCTGAACCCCACAAGCGTTCCCTCCTGATTTTTCCATTCAAAAACCTTTTGCGCCTTGATCGCTTCGGTCAGGACCGGAAAAGGTTTCTTTTGGCGGACTGCGCTGCGAACCCTGAGCAAAGAAAATCTCCCATCGACTTTGATTGCATAGATCAGGTTCTTCGACGGAAGCTTTTCATCAAGGAATCCTGTCAGTTCCTTGTATCCCATCGCTCCTTCCGGGAATAATTCCTGTCCGGCCTCAAAAAATGTTACGGTCGCAAACGGGCTCGTGTCCTTGCCGCTTAAAAGATACGCTCTCCCATCCGGTTTTACCTGATAGAAGGAGTGGTCCAGAACAACCATTTCTCCGTCGAGCGCGTCAAGGGTCCCAAGTCCAAAATCGCCGTGTTTTTCAAGATCGTGGACGCTCATCGTTCCGCTGTAGCAGCCGGCCAAAAGGGCGTTGATGGGTGCGTTCTGAAAGACAATATCCTTTTTACACGGGGCGTGGGCGCAGCCGAGGAAGAAAAAAAAGACAAGAAGCGAGAGGTTTTTTTTCATGTGTTAGAGCCATTCGCGAGCATTTCCCTCTCCCTACGGGAGAGGGTCAGGGTGAGGGTTGCCCCCTCATCCCATCCTTCTCCCCGAGGGAGAAGGAGCTTAGTTGATATTGGAATGTAATCCGCCGGAACCGGATCTAAAATCGACATTGGTAAGATCGCTTCCCTCTTCGCGCGCATAGACGCAATTCCAGAGACAGGCGGCGCAGTGGATACATTTTTCCCGGTCGAAAAGAGGGACGCCTCCGTCCGAACCTGCGGTGATGGCCTGGCCCGAGCACATCTCGATACAGACCTTGGTGCGGCATTTCTGGCATTTCCCGGCATCCATGAAAATGACATGGTCCGCATAGCCGTCTGCGGCCTGGACTTTGCCGCCCAGAAGCAGCGCGTCCTGGTGGGAAATAAGAAGCTTGCCGTCATACTGGATCTTCGGCCATCCCGAAGCGTCCATCAGGGCATCATGCATGGAGGTGTTCGTCGCGTTCGCTTCTTTGCGCGCCTTCTCGATCGTTTCGGAAGTTACTTTGCCTTTATAATAATTTTCCAGCGAAGGAATTCGATCATAGACGGGCTTGAGTTTTGCGGGGATATTCAAAATTCCGTTCGTAAAACCCGCCAGACCCATTCCCATCATGCCAAGCACAAAATTATGACTGAATCCGTCGCGGGCTTTTTTTGCGACCCGGTTATCCTTCTCGACCCAGCTCGCGCGGCGACTTTTCAAATAGGTCGCTTCGAGATTTTCCTTGGTAAAAGCCTTCTTTTCTTTCAGAAGCTGGATCATGCCTTCCGCGAGCTGGACCCCCGTCGTCCACGCCTCGTCCACTCCGGAGCCTTTAAGCATGTTCGTACTGCCTGAACCTTCGCCGATACGGGCAAATCCGTCGCCGACGATAAAAGGTTCTCCGCGCATGCCGGCTTCCTGAAGACTTTTCGCGCCCCAGGACTTCAGGGTCGCGCCCTCGAGATGTTTCCAGAGCTTGGGATGCTGTATCCAGTGCTGAAGATAACGATAAGCCGAACGCATCGGGTTATCAAGCCAGGACGGAACAAAAATACCGAGCGACGCCATGTGGTTGGGATACACATAAAGAAAACCGAAGATCTCCGGTTCCGGAAAACCGAACGTGTGAATAACCGTGCCTGGTTCGAGTTTAGTATTCTCGGGTAACTCCACCACGGCTTTCATGCCAAGCGCCCATTCACGCTGATGATTCCCTTCCGGAAGCCCGAGCTTGGTATCCAGATTCTGCCCGACCGACCCATAAGGGCCGTCACCAATGACTGTAAACCCCGCGTGAATATCCATGCCGGGCATAAAAGACGCCGTCGGTTTCCCGGATTTCTCAACGCCTTGGTCCACAAGCCTGACACCGGCTACACGATTGCTGTCAAAGAGCGGCTCCTTTACCGGCATGCCGGGCCACACCTGAACAAGGCCCGAACCCATGAGATTCGACCCCAGCCATTGCGTGAACTGGCCCATCGAAAACACCCAGCCCCCGTGCTTGGCCATAAAAGGCGGGATGAAAGGAAGCTGGAACGCCTGGTCTTTATACCAGGGAAGGATAAAACCAAAAGTGCGGAACAGCCGATCGACAAGCTTAAGGACCCAGCAACGGCGGCTTGCGCCCACGGGATCAAGAAGATAATAGACCTCTTCATGCTTCACGGGATGGGCCATCGGAATTTTTGAAAGTTCCTCGGCCGTGAAGGCTTGCTTGATCCCATTTGCTTCGGTCACGATTCCCGAAACCCCAAACCCAATATCATCCGCCCGTTCATAACAGATCACCTGAAGCGGCATGCCCGGCATCGTTTTGCTTTGGAAATGCTCGGCCGTGGGATCCTGCTGCATGGCACGAGTCAGTGTGGTTAAAAATCCTGCGGTCGCGGGCCCAAACCCCACGCAAACAAAATCGACATCCATTTTTTGGCGGTCAGTGGTCATTTTTGCAAGGTCCCCGTTTTATCGAGCATTCAATCATTAAGCGGGCTGAATAACTTTTGTACGGCGTACGGAGTTCGGCGAAAAATTTTCAAATACGCGCTACATGATACGCCGTACGTCTTATTCCGTACGAATTAAAGGGGATAATCCAGCGCTTCCGGTATCATGACGTGCGCAACGGCTTCCGCAGCGCGGTCTTTGGAAAAACGCAGCCCTGAAAAACATGCGTCAGTCTTCGCTCGTAACTCCGCAAACGTTTTAAGGTCAGCATTCACCTCGGAGCAACAACCGTTCGAAGCCTGATATCCGTAGACAAGATCGGCACAGATCTTTCCGACTTCACCCGCCGCGCGGGCAGATTGGACACCACTGAGATCCGAATAGAAATTCACCACACCGGCCAAACCTTCCGCAAGAGTGGGGTTTTCGGGACCTTTTTTCTCAAGTTCGAGTGTATCGAGGATGAGCTGACGCGCACCCAGGAGCCACGCGAGCGCATCGGTCATCGGGAACATGACGCCCTGGCGCTGTCCGCCATAAAGCGTTTTTCCGTTCGCATCTTTGTGGGACTGAAGATACTCGAGGGACCAGAGCCAAAGCTCCATCGCCCCGGCGAGGGCACAGGCGCCCATTTCCGGTTTCCGCTTCGCAAGCTCGCGAAGATCCTTGATCCAGTTCCTGAACTGGGCGAGAAAGATCTCATTGACCATGGTCAAACTCAACTGGCGGCGCTGAACGCATTCAGGTCCCTCATACGTCGCTTCGAGCTGGGCATCCGACCATTTCTGCGTGAGAAATCCCGGGCAATCTTCCGTGATCCCGTAGCCGCCCATCAAACTCACGGCTTCGCGCATCATCGTCGCGCCGTAGCCCGTGTTCCAGAGTTTGCCGGCGGGACAATAGACGTCAGCAAGCGATTCCTTGATAAGATACTGGACCAGGAGATCGCCATCCAGTTCTGCGATTCGTTTTACGTCGCGCTGAGCCTCGGGTTGGGCCATGAGTTCGATATATTCGAGCGCTTTTTTGCGCGGCTCCATGAAAGCCTTCATTTGTGCCCGAGCGCCTTTGATCCCCTGCTCGGTGAAGATCTTATTCTTTTCGTGCTCCATCACATCGAAGGCATCAAAAAGCCGGGCCCCTTCGAATCCGAGGGACGCGCCCGCTTCACCGGTCGCCCAAACATCGACCAGACGGTGGCAGGGATCCTCTTTCTGCTGAATGCCAAGATCATAACGCGGCGTACCTTGTGTGGCTGACTCCCCGCCGCGGAAGCGCGTGCGCTGATAGCGGATCACCGGTTCGATCGCGGAAAGGAGCTTCGCGGTAGTCATGATCCCTACGGTCACACGCGTGCGACGGAATACTGATTCGATTACCTCGCTGTTATTGAAATTCGGGGTGATCACGCCATCCTTGATCGTGTACCCGCCGATGATGCGGCTGGCCGGGACCTTCAAATTGAAGATCGGGTCGTGGGTACTGGAAAGCTGGTGTACAAGTTTCAGGGTCGGGGCACCGCGGTCATAAAGGCCGGGATCATTTTCCTCGAGGATTACCATGCAGCTCGATTTGATGCGCGGGTCATCGCTGTCCACGGAGGCGGTCACGAAATTCGCGTAACCCATATTGGTGATAAAGCGGCCGCGTTTTTCGACCTGAAGGACCGGCTCCTGGCCTTCTTTCCATTCTGCGACACGAATACGGCCAGAAAGCATCCCGGCGTCCACGCCAACGTAAGGAAGCGGTTCGGTGAGCGCGAAAGAACCCCGGATTATTTTCCGGGCCTCCCCCGGCTTCGGAGGAACACAATCACTCATGTATTTCTGGATCTGCTCGGGAGTGCCTTTCTCATGGATCGGCTCAAGCGCGAGATTATTCGCAAGACTCGCCGTCGCGGCGCCGGCATCGACCCAGCAAAGCTCGAACGCGATCATCGCAAGCACAAGGTTCTTTGGCCCGGAAATATAGCCTCCCTGTTCCGGTTCCATGAAAGCCGCTGTAATACCCGCCTCATCAAACGACTTGAGCATGGCGGCCTTCTCAGGCGTCCAATCATGGGTGTGACGCTGTTTATCCGCCACCATACGCGCGACGACCCCGCGCGCCACGGAACGGGTGGACTGAACCACCATCTGAAGATCATAACGATCCGTGAACCGCCACATGATCTGGCGAACATCGTCCCCCGGAAGCGTGCTCATCAAAGCTCTTTTTTCGGCATTCGCAGTACTCATGGACATTGATTCCTTTCGATTGATACCGTTTATGTTTAATTTTACGGGTTAACGGTACAGCCCAAGTCTCTTGTTTCATTTCCAAAACGATTGACTTGGGCAGCCCCAATTTCCGTTGTTCGGAAATTGATAAGTATTGGGACTGTACTGCCAACCCATAAAATCGAAGTAACGCAGTATTAGTGTTGCGCTATGAGATCAAACCTCAGAGAAGGGATTATAGGACCGATTTCTTAAAAATGAAGACGCGTTATCTTATTCAGAGAAGGCCTGTGAGGCAAGGGAAAATTAGGTCCCCGCGATGAGGATCTTTTTAAGTTTCTCGGTAGAAAGGTCGAGCTCGTCCATAAGCTGATGGAGGTGGGCTTCCTGCTCCCGGATGACACTGGGAATAGCCTGGGGGCTTCCCTTCCAGGAGCGGAAAAGGGCAAAAAGGTCGTCCTGGGCCTCACGTCTATCAAGAAAAACCTCGATCTTTTTGGCAAGCCGGACGATGGAAAGGAGCTTCTGCAAAACCTCGGGGTCAAGCCCCGAGATGAACTCCCGAAGACCTTTGCACAGTTCTTCGCTGAGATATTGCGCGATCGGTTCCTTGTGAATGTGGACATCCAGCGCTTTCGCGGAATCCATGATCCGGTAAATGGAAAGTGTCCGCTTGGCCGGAAAACCACGCTCTCCCCAGTCCTTTACAGCTTCTATCATGCGTTTACTCAATGTGTGCTCGGCCGCGTAGCGGAATTCGACCGGGATCGGCACGTTGATGGAGCGATAGATTTCGTTCATGCGCAGGTTCTCTTCATAGATATGTTCGTAGAAATTGCTGACCTTCGAGATCGTCTCATGCGTCAAAATGCTGATGATCTTTGCGCGGTCCCCGAGCCGCAGGTCCTTTAAGGCATAATAGGTTTCTCCGAAATGCGCGTCGATTTTTTTAGAGAGATCGAGGATCGGAAGCTGGTAAAGGGCTTCAAAAAGCTCCCTTTCGAGCTTGTCGAACTCTTCTTCCTTTACGTAGGGTTTTACGGAACAGCGAAAATCATAAAAACCGATCTGGATCACCACAAAGACGAGATCCTGCTCCTCGAGCGTGGTCTGTGAAACGATACGCACGCGGCCGAAATTCATGGTCACCGTACCAAAAAACTCCTTACGCTGGTGCAGAATATGCAGATCAAAATTGAAAATCTTGACGATATCTGTTTTAGGGTCCGGTGCGTAGAAATTTTCAAAAATAGAACCGATGGCATAGTAGCTCACTACATGGTGAAGCGTGGCCAGCGCGGGTCTTACAAACTTTTCATAGACGCCCTGTCCATCCTTGACCGATTCTATGTTGCTTTTCGCGAGAGCGAGATGTTCGAGAAAATCCCGTTCAAAATTTATGCCGCTCACCTCCCGAGCAAGATGGACAGCCCGGGACGCATATTGCAGGATCTGGATAGTTTCGAGTCCGGAAATTTCCGAAAAAAACCAGCCGCAGCTTGTGTACATCAGCATGAGATTCCGCTGCATTTCCAGGAGCTTGAGACCCGCCGTGATCTCCTCCTGGGAGAGCTCCCGCGAAGCCTGCCGGACAAAGAATTCGCGAAGGGTTTCAGGGGTTCGTTTTAATATCACGTGAATATAATCGTCGCGGGCGGCCCAGACATCCTTTAGATATTTGGCACCTTCCTTTTCGTAGATCTGTGACAGCTCATCGCGCAACCAATCGAGCGCCCAGCGGAGGGGTTTCCGCCAGTGCTGGGTCCAACTGGCGGGTCCATCACCACGGCAGCCGCAGTGATCTTTCCATCGCGCGACCCCATGCGCACAACTCCAGGAAGTACCTTCGTTATTCTCCCCCTCGATCAACCGCACTTCCTGACGCGGCGGATTCTCTTCGAGATATTCCCCGTAGTTGACCACCCGATACCCATGCCGCGGAATTTCCATGTAGGTAAGATACGCGAGCACGCGGTCTCCATAAGCCTTGTGATGGCCATAAGTTTCCCCATCCGTCGCGATGTGGATAAGCTGGGAACCTTCATGTTCCACGATCGCACTCTTGAGACGGTTCATGAAAAGTTTCGCGTCAAAAAGAAGATTATCGAACCCGACGGCCTTGGAAATCGGTCCGTCATAAAAAAAGACATCGATGGAAAGAGAAGGATTGTTTTTGAGAAAATAGCGGTACGGCTCCCTGGGATCGATGCGCCCGCCCGTCACATCCTGCCACGCCCCGCCTTCGAGCGGCCGGACAGCCTTGGCCTGATGCGGCGACAAGATGATGAATTTGACCCGTTCCGCGACCAAAACTTCGAGCGTTTCCTCGTTACAGGCGGTCTCCGGCAGCCAGACACTCTCGGGGTAGCGCCCGAACCGGGAACAGAAATCCTCGATCCCCCAGCGCACTTGGGTCTTCTTATCCCGAAGATTTGCGAGCGGCATGATCATATGGTTGTAAACTTGGGCGATGGCATTCCCGTGCCCGTGCCGGGACTCACAACTCGCGCGGTCCGCGTGAAGAATGCTCCGGTAAGTGTCGGGATGTTTGGCTTCCAGCCAGGAAAGGAGCGTGGGTCCGAAATTAAAGTTTGTTCTTTCAAAATTATTAACGATCTCAACGATCTTGCCCTTGGCGTCGAGGGCGCGGGCGCGGGAATTGGGGTGATAGCATTCGTAATGGATGCGCTCGTTCCAGTCGTGAAAGGGAGTGGCGCTATCCTGCTGTTCGATCTCTTCGATCCATGGATTTTCGCGCGGCGGCTGATAAAAATGCCCGTGGAGACAGATGCAAACTTCTTTAGTCATAAGAAAAATTTCCTCTTTTAAGAGGCTTCAGAACCTTAATGGGGGAATTATATCACAGGTGAAGAACGGGATTGAACGAACAATTCCCCGGGGAATATATTCCAGTTACCTTCACCGGGCTATCAATACCGCGTGTCCTTCCGGATCAGATTCAGGAGCTCAAGAGCAGAGGCCTCCGGACCCTTGCGTTCCCAGCCTGAAACGCCGAGACGTGTACGCATTTGGCCGACAAAAAGGGTTTTTTTGAAAAAAGCTTCGAAGAAATTTTTGGCAAGAATGTCGTGCTCGGCTTTGTACTGAATGGGGCCAAAGACATTCGAAAAGTAAGTGTGCACAAGTCCCGTGGTCTTCGTGGTTCCTTTGCTCATCACCGTCCCTTCGCGGAAAACCTTGAGGGCCTCCTCCGGTGTCTTGAACTGCTCGATAATGGGATGGTCCTCGTCGATATCCTCGTAGTTATTTGCGTAAAGCACGAAATCCACCGAATGCGGTTGGGTGATATTCGCGTAGGTCGTAATCGGCAACGCGATCCTGGAATTCACCTTCGCCGGACTCATAATAATGGCCCGGTCGATCTGCCCAAGTGCGTAGCCGGGCTTCAGGTCGTCGAGCCGGAGGAACGCACCCGTCTCCGTCCCGTACCCGACGACGCTTCCATCCGTCTTGAGCTCGAGAGACCCCATATCATCCGCGATCACCATCACGTCCTGGATTTCTTCGGCCCCGAAACCGCGCATCGCTTCCAGTGTTTCCGATTTCCCGGCGCCGGTATCCCCGATCAAAAGGAGCGTGGCCGGCTTTTTGCCTTTCAGATAGATCTTCATGAAAGCTCCGTGAAACGGCATGCGGCCGGTCTTGATGCGTTTGATATTGTGCAGCGTCAGGATCATTTTCTTAAGATATCCGAAATACCCGAACCGGTCGGATTCCGGAATCGCGCCGACCAACAGGCCGTTTTTTTCATCGTCGAAAAACACGGTCGGAAAAACACCCGGCCACTCGAGAGAGTTCTCCGGAGCTCCGTAAACAAAAACTGCGTCGGGTTTGCGTTTGAGGTCTTCATCGGTGGCAAGCTCAAAAAGATTGCAAAGCGAAAGCCCCATTTCAAAGAACTTTTCTTTGAAATAGACCGGGATGAGCAGATCGCCCGCCTTGACCGGATAGCAAAGCCATTCGTCGCGTTTCAAATCGAACCGGCCGAGAGGATTTTCCTGAACCTTTTCGAATTTGCCCTCGCGCGTGTTATTGAGCTGGTTCAACACAAGCGGAGGATAAAAAAGCACCTGACGGATGACGGGGATCGCATTCAATTTTTCATAAAGATCCGAGGCATACGGCATCCGGACGGAGCAGACAATCGCGGCCATCTCGGCACCCGCGGCCACCTGACGGTAAATGCGCGGATGCCTGCCGGTAATGTTCTCCTGGATCTCGCGATAAGTGCGACGAACAAGGTCCGTCAGATCCTCGATGGTATCATTGAATGTACGAAAAGGGCGTTTGTCGAATTGTTCGTCCTCGGAATCGCAAAGGATGAACCGATCAAAACTTCGCCAATAGTTATAAAGATATTCGACGAAATCATTGAGGGCGTTCTTGTCGCGGAGGAAATCCTCGGAACCCGGAACGACACGGCCGACGAGGTCGACCGACATCTTCTCCAGGAACTCGAGCGTCTGGATCAGAAGCCGGATATTGGCATCGTTCACTTCTTTGGCACCAAAGACTTTTAAAAGAAATGACCTGCGCCGCTCAAGCGCCGCGACGGCATGTTTGATGACCTCGTAGCAAAGATCGCTATGGAGCAGTTCTTCGGAAGAATCGCAGATCTGGTTTTTTAACCGGATGAAAACCTTTTTCCCGGAGATCTTGAAAGAACCGACAAAAGAAGCGGACGTCATGATTCTCCTTAATTAAAAAATGAACGGGTAATCATGGCAGCCCTTGTCAACCATCAGAGAAATAAAAACCATGACAAGGGCGTCATAAAAAACGGCTACTTGACCGGCCAGGATGCCGCGATCCCGGCGATTTCTTCAAGCATTTTTTTACGATCCTCATCGGTTACGGTCGTCACGGAACCAAAGTATTTGTGGCCAACCATTTCCATGGCGCAAAATCGGAAGGTTTCATTATCAATCGCAAGTTCCATACTTTTGATCGCACCGGACGATTCGGCAATTGCGAGCGGCGCCCCTAGCGTGGTGATGAAATAGATCCTTTTGCCCGATAAAAGTCCCACAGCCCCCGTCGCCAGATAATCGTACGCGAATCCTTTGAAAAATACACGATCGACATAACCGCCGGCAATGGACGGCATACGATTCCACCAAACAGGATAAATGAACGTAATCTGATCGGCCCAACGGACATGATCCTGCTCGATTGCAATGTCGCCGGGGGCTTTTCCCACGAGAAAGGTCTGAAAATCGTCGGCTTTGAGCACCGGATCAAAATGCAAGGCGTAGAGATCGCGCACGCGGATGTCTTGGCCTTTTTCCTTCAGAACGCGGACCAGAGTTTCCTTGATGGCGTGATTAAAGCTCGCGGTATTCGGATGAGCATAAACGATCAGATGTTTCATTATGTTGTCCTCTTAATAAATGGATTTTAATATAGCACAATTTCGGAAATTCCTTAAAAAATCTCCGGGGAAAAGCCGCTTGGGCTTACAAGCGATGGGCGTTCTTCAAAAACCAGTGCACCGTGCGGCGAAGTCCCTTTTTGAAAGGAACACCGGGCCGATAGCCCAAAAGCCGCCGGGCCTTGGTAATATCCGCGAAAGTACGCCGGACATCGCCCTCCCGTTTGGGCGTGTAGATGGTCCTTACCTTTTTCAAGCCGAGAATCTTTTGTATCTCGGTGAGACAATCGATGACCCTTACTTCCGAACGGGACCCGATATTGAAGACCTCGCCGGAAACACCCGGTGTTTTCATGGCAAGAAGATTGGCGGCAACCACATCGTCCACGTAGACGAAATCACGGGACTGTTTTCCGTCCCAGTGAACCTCGGGTGAGACCCCCTCCAAAAGACGTTTGAGAAAAATGGGGATCACGTTCGCATAACGGGATCTTGGGTTCTGCCGCGGACCATAGACGTTGAAATAACGGAGAGCAACTGTTTCAAGCCCGTATAATTCTGAAAAATTCCGGCAGTAATATTCCCCCATGATCTTGGAAGCAGCGTAAGGAGATGCGGGCTGCGGCAGATCCCTTTCACTGGATGGGAACTTGTCCGTTTCCCCGTAAACAGAAGAAGATGAAGTAAAAACGAAACGCTTCACGCCGGCTTTCCGGCTCGCCTCAAGAAGCTTTAAGGTCCCGGTAACATTCACTTCATGGGTTTCAACGGGCTGGGCCACGGATTGAGGCACAGAAGCGATGGCCGCCATGTGAAAAACACAGGAAACTCCCCTGAGCGCTTTTCGTATGCTTTTGTCACTGCGAATATCGCCCCGGATAAACTCGATCTTGGGACACGCATGCGCCAAGTTCTCCCGCTTGCCGGTCGAAAGATTATCCAGAACCCGGACCCGGAAGTCTTTGGAAAGAAGCCCGTCTACGAGATTCGATCCGATAAAACCAGCGCCTCCGGTGACAAGACAAAGCGGCTTTTTTTTCATGAAGAGAGAACCTTTCGATGATCCGATCAAATTTCCGCCGGAGTATGGGTCGATTCAAAGAGGCACATGCGCTGGATCTTGATCCCTTTCAAAAAGACCGCCCCCCCGAATCTCGAGGTTACAGCCCCTCCGTTCCAGATCTCCCCGGATCTTTTGCCCAGGCTCCGGCGAAAACGAAGAATTTTTTCAGTGAGCTGGCTTCCAAGGACGGTATTGTCCAAAAAATCATAGGCCGTGACCAGCGCGACTTTTTCCTCACCCGCCAAAATAAGTCCTTCCGGAATCATGACAAGCTTCATCGCCCGCGGGGCATCCCCGATGGAGTCCGCGGCAATTTGTGTTTCATGGAGAATTTTGTCCGCCGGAATTTCCGAAACCGCCTGAATGGCCCGGTCCAGAAGGGCCTCAAAACCCTGAACTCGTTTAAGCTTCTCAAGATAGAACCGAAGGTAGGTCAGTTCGCGCGGTGTGTAATAGGGATGGTTCAGGAACCGGGTTACTTTCTCTTGAGAAAAACCCAAGCTCAGGAGCGCGTTTTTATTCAGTTTGAAAAGGTCCGCACGATCATTGTCATCGACCAGCTGATCGGCGGCGGAATTGATGTTGCTTACCGTCATGACCGCAGAAGCGATCAGGCCCACGGGGACAAAAAAAGTTGCAACCGTAACGATCCCCCGGCCGCCCATGCGAGCCTGGGCCATGGAATCGAGCCGCGCCTGAAGATCGGGGTTCCGGCTGTAAACGTCCACGCCCAACTTCTTTGCGAGCTGCCGTTTGGTGGCACTCAAAAAATTGTCGCCCTTTTCTCCCTCTTCTTTTTCCCTGAACATACCGCCGATCTTCCCGCCCAACTCCCCGATCCCTTTCCCGATCCCTGTCACAGAATCCACGGGATGAACCGCGAGGTTTGTCAATCCGCGTCCCGTATCCTTAACCGAGTCGACCGCACCCGCCGCAATCCCGCTGCCGGTATCTTCACTCGCGTTGAGCTGTTCGATCACATCGATCTCATGAAGACACTTGCGGAGATTCGTCAGCCCCTGGACCAGGTAATTACCGTGAGGTGAAGTGACCGAGAACGTCAGAAATCCCGGGGATAACCGGTTTTCCTGAACAGATGTGATCTGGGCATAGGGAGATTGCGCCGGATAGAAATCCTTCGGAAGCCGGAGATCTGTCATGGTGACCGCTCCGAAGGAAAGCGTCTGGGAAAGGGACAGGCATAGAGCGAGCAGAAAACCGACCTTTTTTTTTGCCATAAGACTTTTCGTTGAATTCCTCAGGCCGTCTTCTCTCGGGGCCCGGCAGCAACCGATGCGGAATCCTTTTCCGCCGCCTCTCCCCCCATCGAGTGACGTTTTACTATCATTTCCGGCACGGGAACCTCGACTTGTTTGACAAGAGCCAGGTCCTTGTCATATTTAAGGAGTTTATCTCCCATAAGGACAACAACGCTTCCGTCCTGAGCCATTTCCATGGACGCCTTCCCCATCATTCCGCAACACGGACAGCTTATTCCCTTATGCATGTCTACTCTTACTCCCATTTCATGCCGGGGTACTGTCAGTATTTTTTCTTGAGGCGTAACGGACATATCTTCGTTTTTACTTGTCTCGTCCGCCAATAAAACCATTGGCGATAAAATCACAAGCGCCGTCATGAAACAAACAAACTTCCTCATCGTGACCTTTCTTTCCTCTATTTCTTTCGCGGCGGCTCCCTGCAGCCTATGACACCCCACAGGGAGCGCGAAATGACTGCGCCACCTTGCATACCCAAGTAAAACGGCAGGAACCGATTCAATCTTTCCGCTGCGTTTCTTAAATTGTTGTTTCTTGTAGTTCAGCGGCTGTTGTCACTTCTTGAGATTGAGTAGCGACGGGTAAGGCATCTTTCTCTGGGGATTTTTTGGCCAAAGGGTTTTGCTTGTCGCCCGAGCGCATCGGAATCTTGACTTCTTTGACAAGGTTCAGGTCATAATCGTACTTTAGGAGTTTAGTTTCCGCAAGTATGATCACGCCATTAGGTACGGTTATCATGGTGGGGAATCCCGCCTCGGACGACATCATCCCGCCTCCCGCTGCTGGAGACGCCCCGCCTAGAGCGCCTTGGAAGGGCAATTCCTCTCTTTCAGTTTCTTGAGCAAATGCCGGAACCGAAACCAAAAGCGACAATATAACCACCGCCAAAATGATTTTTCTCATATTCATTCCCTCCTGTTGAATGATGCTCGCGTTCTAAGCTTTCCCTGCAGAACCGAGCACGTATTCGTTCTTGTGTTTGTACATCGCGACCAGTGCGTCACGCGCGGGGCCGAGATATTTGCGTGGATCGAATTCCGCGGGTTTTTCTTTAAAAGTCTTCCGGATTGCGGCGGTCATCCACAAACGGCCGTCGGAATCGATGTTGACCTTGCAAACGGCGGATTTTGCCGCTTTGCGAAGCTGTTCTTCCGGAATCCCGACGGAATCCTTGAGAGCGCCGCCGTTCTCGTTGATGATCCTGACCGCTTCCACGGGAACCGACGAAGCGCCATGAAGCACGATCGGAAAACCGGGGATCTTTTTTTCAATCTCTTCCAGGATGTCGAAGCGCAAGGGCGGCGGGATTAAAATTCCGTCGGCATTCCGCGTGCACTGGGCCGGTTTGAATTTATTGGCTCCGTGCGAGGTGCCGATCGAGATCGCGAGCGAATCCACAAGGGTCTCTTTCACGAATTTCACAACATCCTTCGGATCGGTGTAGGTCGAATGTTCCGCACTCACATCGTCCTCGATCCCCGCGAGCACGCCAAGTTCTCCTTCCACGGTCACATCATTTTTATGCGCAAACTCAACGACCTGACGAGTCAGTTCGATATTTTTTTCAAAGGAAAGATGAGAGCCATCAATCATTACGGAAGAAAATCCGGATTCGATGCAGGATTTCGCAAGTTCAAAGGTGTCGCCGTGGTCAAGGTGAAGCGCCATCGGAACCTGTTTCATCCCTTTCTCTTTGGCATAGGCCTTCATCATCTCAACCGCGCCTTGTCCCATATACTGCAACAGGATCTGATTGGCATATTTACGCGCGCCGCTTGAGACCTGAAGGATCACGGGCGATTGCGTTTCCACGCAAGCCATAACGATCGCCTGGATTTGTTCCATGTTGTTAAAATTGTAGGCTGGGACCGCATAACCACCCTCAAAAGCCTTCCGGAACATTTCGCGCGTGTTGACAAAACCAAGCTGTTTGTACGAAATCATTTAAATTCTCCTTTGATTTGACTAGATCAGGAACCGCAAACCAGAGGACCCCAGGCTTGAAACTTTGGGTTCAGCCTGTAGTTTCTTCCGGTCTGCAACCTGTTAATAGTTCTCGGCCCAAATCTCGAAATGCCCCTGAGGATGATCACAGACGGGACATTTTTCGGGCGCTTTTGAGGCCTCAACGATATATCCGCAATTGAGACATTTCCAAAACACCTTTCCGTCCTTCACGAAAATCCTGTGTTTTTCCATGGAATCGTGAAGTTTCCGATAACGCTCTTCGTGCCGTTTTTCCACCATTGCGACGAGCTTGAAGGTCTTCGCAACTTCCGGGAAACCTTCTTTGTCCGCGACTTCAGCAAAAGCCGGGTAAAGGTCCGACCATTCTTCTTTTTCACCCTTGGCGGCATAGCCAAGGTTCCTGAGCGTGTCTGCCATTGCAATGGGATAAGACGCGTGGATTTCCTGAATGTGTTCATTCATGTTATGGGTCAAAAGATGTTTGTAGAAAAGTTTGGCGTGCTCTTTCTCATTTTCCGCCGTTTCCAGGAAAATATTCGAGATCTGGCGATAGCCTTCCTTGAACGCCACAGACGAATAGTACGTGTAGCGCATGCGCGCCTGAGACTCGCCGGCAAACGCCTTCATGAGATTTTCCGCTGTTTTACTTCCTTTGAATTCTGCCATAGATGCCTCCGACTCTAAAAGGCACGCTGCCGGAATCTACCCGAGAGGGATGCCGCCAGGTGTCATTATATCACTGCGTGCAGGACGGTAAAGCAAAAGCTGGCATTGTGTCACTATCGATTCAACGGATTTGCAATACCGCACCATTAACCCACAAGAACAAATGAAAAAGGGCGCCGGAGAGACGGAAAAACCTCAGCCGTTGTCAGAAATCAGAACAAGAATGTCCTTGAATGATTTTTTGTGGCGCCGAAAAAGCTCGAGATCTTCCCGCGTCGCGGCCCAAGTCAGCGACTTTCCGCCTTGGGACAATTGGAACTTCAAGGACTCATAATCTCGAAAACTATAACTTCGCAGCACCTCCACAAATTCCCGGGCCACGCGTTCCCAAAAAAAAAGCACATCTTCGTGGATACCCTGCTTCCGGGAATAAGCGACTCCCTTCCCGCGCAAAGAAGCAACAGCATTAAACAAAAAGCACCGCGGGGGCTTCGGTTCGAAACGGACTACAAGTTTGACGCTGGTGAAAGTATTGGAAATCCGCTCATCTTCGGCGGCGATCATCTGAAAACGCCGCGTGAGCTGGCGAGAGAGAAAATCTCCCATTGTGATGTCTGGCGCTCTGAACTCTGTTTCCCAATTCGGAAGGCTCTTGGCAATCATGTCACGAGTGAATGTAAAACCCGGTGTTGTGATCTTGTCATTTAAATAGGCCATCGGAATGATCCGGCGTATCTTTTCCATATCGCCCACAATCGAGACCTGGAACAAATACTCCATTACCCTGGGCTTGAAATCGGTACCCGTGGAGTCCCTGGGAGCGGCCTCGACTTTGGCATAGACCACGATGTTATTATCCTGGATCGGGATACTTCTCAAGTCCAGAATCGTCCATTTTGCGCGACCTCGCGGCATAACCGAGCCGCCGGCGCCCGTAAAAAAGAATTCCCTGGCCCATTTGGCCTGAGCAGTATTACGGAAATAACGGCCCTGGATATCGCTCACCGCGGCCTCATTCAGGTCTTTGAAAAAATGCCGCACGGGCCGGTGCCAGAGTGTGGCCCGATTTATGTGAAGATCATGGATAATGCGTTTGCGATATTCACTGCGCGGAATGTCCCAGAACCGCACTCTTTTGAGATCGTCGATCTGCCCGATGAAGGTCAGATCCATACCGCTTTTTTCAACATCCGTAGCCTGCAGGTAGTAAAAATTAATCTTTTTGTCCGTACTGAGCATGACCCGCGACATGGAAAAAAGGATGTCCTCAACCTGATCGATGGCCTCTTCCGTCGGCTGGAAAAGACTTTCCATATCCGTCACTTTTCCACTCATCAGGGCTTCTTTCAGGTCCGCCGCAAAAAGCTTATCGAGAGGCAGGAACACCCCGAGAGTTGTTCCCACAAATTCGACTTCGATGTGAGGGATCTTATATTCCTTGAGGGCAATCTCCTGGAGGGCCTCTTTGCAACGGGCCTCCGGATAGGTCGCAGACCCGCAACCCGAAAAAACGGCCGGCAAAAAGATGAGGAGCAAAACCACAAAAAAACGGAACAAACCCGCCGGAAGTCCGGAGAGGCTGCCCCGTTTCCTTGAAAAAATATTTAGATCCAAAATTTTATGCCTTTGGCGGTTCCGTACCCTGCGTCAAAAAAGCTCGCCGGGGATTGACCTTGCCGAATTCTGAAAAAACAGCCTCAATCTCGTCGTAATCAAGTTCCTGTTTGATCAAAAGCTCATGCGCAAAGCGCTCAAAAAGGTCTTTTTCCGTCCGAAGAAGCGTTTCGACCTCGGCCATACAATCCCTGAGGATCTTGTCCACGTCCTGGTTAAGGCGCAGTTTCACATCTTCGGAAAGAAGAAGGGCGTTATTGTCCTTGTAGACCGTATAATCCCCGATCATTCCGGAAGGCCCCATGCCAAGCACCCACACCATGAAATGGGCGAGGTTCATCGCCTGTTTGAAATCCGAGGTCACTCCGGTGGTCGTTGTGTTGAATTTGATCTTTTCGGCCACATAACCCGCCAGGCAAATCTTGATGTCGGCAACCAGGGTTTCGCGATCCCGGCCGTGCCATTCTTCGATCGAAGTAGGATGAACGACTCCCAATGAAGATTTTCTCGGAATGATCGAGGCCTTGAACACATCATCGCGGGGATGCGACAGATAGGTGGTGATCAAGTGTCCGGTCTCATGATACGCCGTCATCTCCCGCTCCCGGGCGTTCACCGTAAGCTTTTGCTTCATTCCAAGCTCGATTCTCTCGATTGCCTCAGAGATGTCTCGCAGCCCTACGACATCTTTTTTATTACGCGTTGCGATAAGTGCCGCCTCTTTGACGATATTTTCGATATCTGCCGGCGATTTATCGATCGCCTTGCGCGCCAGGCGTTTGCAATCAATCCCCGCTTCATATTTAATCTTGCTTAAATAAAAACGAAAAAGTGCTTCGCGGCCTTCGAGACTCGGTTTTTTGATGTACACCTTACGATCAAAACGACCCGGACGAAGAAGTGCGGGATCCAGGATTTCTTCCAAGGCGTTCGTCGCACCGATCACGATGATATTTTCGGCCTTCTCGCTCAATCCATCCATGGCCACAAGCAGCTGGTTTTGCGTGGTGTTGCCTTCCCCGCTTCCAAACTGGTTGAAAGTCCTCCGCTGCCCCATGGCATCCAGTTCATCGATAAAAACAATGCATCCACCGAATCCGTACGCCAGTCTTGTCGCCTTCTTGAAAAGCTGACGCACACGGCTGGCCCCCACACCCACAAAGATTTCGTTGAATTCACTCGCCGCCATGGATAAAAAAGGGAGCCCGGCTTCCGTCGCGATGGCCTTGGCAAGATACGTTTTTCCGCATCCCGGAGGTCCCATCATAAGAATGCCGCGCAGAATCTTTCCCCCGATTTTTTTCAAACGGGCATGATCCTTGATGAGCTGGACCACTTCCCAGCATTCGTCTTTGGCTTCATCGATCCCGATTACGTCCGAGAACTTGATATTGACTTCGTTGGCCTTAATATTTTTTTTATCAAGTTTCGAAAATCCGCTTCGAAAGACCATCATGTACATATAAACGAAGATCACGGAATTGATGATAACCATGAGGATCTGAAGCGGCAATTGAGCCAAAGTGATATTCCGGTAATAGCTTTCAAGGGAAGCCATGCCCCAAATCGAGAGGATAATAAGGAGCGCCGCGGCAAAAATAATGGCGGCTTTCACCCAATGATCCATCAGGAACAATTTCCAACGACGCCACTTATTCATAAAAAACCGCCTTTTTTGAGGAAAGGTTAACGGGAGTTACCCCGGGAAAACAGCACGGATTATACCCGTTTTGTCACCAAAAAACACTTGTTAGTACTGGTTCTCTAAATCTTTTAATGATCACCCGTACAGTCCCAATACTCATCAATTTCCGTTAACGGAAATTGGGGCTGCCCAAGTCAACCTTTTGGAAAAGAAACAAAAGACTTGGGCTGTCCCAATACTCATCAATTTCCGTTAACCTATCAAAATGAAATAAATGGAGAACGGTATTAGAATTTCGACATTATGAGAAGAGTCTTAAGGCCCCCTTGGTATTTGGCCCGTTAGCGGTCTAATTCCTTTTGAACAAACTTTTTTATTTGGAAGAAACCTGGATTTTGAATGATTAACTTTCCAGGATGATTTGAGCCCCTAACAGGCCTTACCACCAATAATCATCCTCTTTGCCGGACGGGACGCTCTCAGCCTCCGGCACAGTGGCTGGTTGTTCCGCCGTTTCAGCATCCCGGACCTCTTCCGCTTCGGGCAAGGACCCCGGCAAAGGGCCTGAGATCGCTTCAGTGGAAGGAACCTCTTGAGAATCTGTGGATTGCTCCTCCCACCAGCCTGCGGTATCTGCGGATGAAGGGGCCTCCTCGGTCACGGCCTTCTCAAAGGAAACCTTTTTTTCTTTCCAAAACGGGAGATCGATAAAAAAGGTTTCCCGAAGGAAGTTTTTAACATGGTACAAAAGCGGCCCTTTTTTCCCGTCCTTTTCTTCTTCTTTTTTCTGTTCGTAGAGAATCGGATTGGTCTGCGTGTCCCGGATGGGATCCTCAGCCTTCCGGACCGATCCCAGGTTCAGACCTGCGAGCACGCCTAAAAAGATAAGGAACACGACTTTTTTATTCATCTGGCATAAAGGATAGCTGAAAAAGATGTAAACCGCAACGGGACTCGGGACTAGTTCTTTCCGCTAAAGGACGGATCCGTCCAGCGCTTTGTGGCGGACGGCTCTCGAAAAAACGAGGAACCAAAACGAGTCCCTAGTCCTAATTCAAATCAATTGAAGCATAGCGAAAATTGGGGCAATCCTGACTACCATTTTATAAAAGAAAACGAGAGTCAGGATAGTCCCGAGCTACGAGTCCCGTTAGATATTGCTTCAAATACCGCCCCGTATAGGAACACTCACACTCCATCAGCCCTGCCACCGATCCTTGATACACCACTTTCCCGCCTTTGTCGCCGCCTTCGGGCCCAAGGTCGATTACGTGGTCCGCGAGCCGGATGACCCCTAGGTGATGTTCGATCACAAGGAGCGAGTGGCCGCGATCCAGGAGCTCTTCAAAGGCCCGAATAAGATGACGCACATCATCCTCGTGAAGCCCGGTTGTCGGCTCATCCAGAAGATAAAACGAAGGACCGGAGCCTCCGGAGGAAAGCTCAAAAGCGAGTTTCAACCGCTGAGCTTCCCCGCCCGACAGCGTAAGTGTCGGTTGCCCGAGCCGTAAATACCCCAAGCCGATCTTCTTCAAAACGGACAGCTTCCCAAAAAGGTTTTTGCTATGCCCCATAAAATCCAGAATCTCGTCCACGGTCATGTTGAGCACTTCGTCGATATTCTTGCCCTGGTACCGGATCTCGAGGACTTCGGACTTGAAACGCTTTCCGCGGCATTCTTCGCACGGCACGAAAATATCCGCGAGAAAATGCATTTCGACTTTCACCGCGCCGTCACCTTCGCAGGCGGGACAGCGCCCTTTTTCGACGTTGAAAGAAAAATGACCCGCGTCGAACCCCCGGCGCCTGGCCTCGGGCGTCGTTGCGAATATCTTGCGAATATCCTCAAACACTTTCATGTAAGTAGCGGGATTGGAACGCGGCGAACGCCCCAAAGGCGACTGGTCGATCAGCACCATGTCCGTCAGATGTTCGAACCCGCGGATTTTTTCCACATTCCCAAATTCCTCCCGGGATACCGGACAACCTTTATATTTCAGGAAATGGTTGTAGAGGATTTCATAAAGAAACGTGCTTTTTCCGGAACCGGAGACGCCCGTCAGAACCGTGAACTTCCCGATCGGGATTTCAGCATCGATACTCTTAAGATTATGCGCCTTCGCGCCCCGGACCACGATCTTGTGTTTTGCCGGGACTATCAGACGTGCCTTTCGTTCGATTCCGCGCTTTCCGGCCAGGTACTCCCCCGTGACCGAACCCGGGTGCCGCTTGAGTTCTTCCACACTGCCCTGAAAAACAAGTTCTCCGCCTTTTGCACCTCCTGCAGGCCCAAGGTCGATCACGCAATCTGCGGCGTTGATCATGGTTCGATCATGTTCTACGACCACAACCGTATTCCCAAGATCGCGAAGCTTGCGCAAGAGAGCGATCAGCATCTGATTGTCGCGTTCATGAAGTCCGATGCTGGGTTCATCCAACACATAGAGCGTATCCACCAGGGCCGATCCCAGCGAACTTGCCAGATGGATGCGCTCCACCTCCCCGCCTGAAAGCGTACGGGACATGCGGTCGAGCGTCAGATATCCGAGTCCGACGTCTTTTAGGAACCGTACGCGGCTGAGAAGTTCCGCCTGAACAGGCTCCGCTTTCTCTTTTTCCTCCGGGGTAAGTTCCAGCGTCTCGAGGAATTTCAAAAGCTCCTCGATGCTCAGGGCCTGGACCTCTGCGATGTTCTTTCCCCGGATCAAAAAATCCAGTGCCTCGGTTTTGAGGCGTGTCATGTGGCAGGTTTCGCAGGGCGCGTAACCCCGGTAACGGTTGAGAAAAATCCGCACATGCATCTTGTAAGTTTTTTTGTTCATGTACTCAAAAAATTTCCGAACGCTTACAAAATCGTCGCCGGGATAACCTTCGAGGATCCATTTACGATACCGGGACTTGAGTTTTATCCATGGCACTCGGATCGGAATGCGTTTGCGCTGGCAAAAATCCAGGAGCTGACCCTGCTCCCAGCGGGTGCTGGCCTTGGCCCAGGGCTCGATGGCCCCGTCGCGGATCGACCTGGCGCCGTCCGGCACGACGAGGTCCCAGTCGATCGTGATGACACGGCCGAATCCCTGGCAGGACGGACATGCCCCGAGCGGGCTGTTGAAAGAAAAAAGGTTCGGCGACGGTTCCGGAAATGACCGCCCGCACGAAAAACAGCGGGATTTTTCCGAAAACTTCAGGGCCTTGCCGTCGACCCAAACCTGGATCTCATCGTGTCCCAAACGGAATGCCTGTTCCAGAGAATCCGTAAGGCGTTCTCTATTCGCAATGTCAATTTTCAAAAGATCCACGCTTACCAGAAGCTCGCCCAGAACGGCCTTTTTCTTGACAAGGGCCTCCGCATCAAGCCATGCGCTGTCATGGAAGAATCCGCTGAAACCCTGCCGCTCCAGTTCTTCCAGATTCTCGCACAGATATTTCGGGCTCTTTTTTCCAAGAACCATTTGAAAAGCAATGCGTGCCTCTCTGCCCGTAAACTCCGAAATGAGATGCGCCGCCGTCTGGGAAGGATCGTATTTTTTGACAGCGGTTTGGCATTCCGGACACCGTAAACGCCCCACACGCGCAAACAGGACCCGTAAGTGGTCATTGATCTCGGCTTGGGTTCCAACTGTGGAACGGGCATTCGTGATCGAGTTCTTTGCCTGAATAGCCAGAGCCGGGGGGATGCCGGAGGCAGACTCCAGATCGGGTTTGGCCATCCGCTCAAGAAACTGCCGCGCATAAGCGGAGACGGATTCGATATAGCGGCGCTGGCCTTCGGCGTAAAGTGTGTCAAAAGCCAGGGAGGATTTCCCGGAACCGGAGACACCGGTGATGACATAGAGTCTCCGGTGCGGAAGTTCAAGATCAAAGTTTTTTAAGTTGTGGGTTTTAACCCCACGGAGATGAATCGCATCCAAGGGAGGATCAGGATTTGATCTCACGGCTCCAAGCTCCGTCAAGGGTGTGAGTCCCGGCAAAAAATTAGAATTTTCCGGTCATGCGCACGAACGGCCCGTGGCTCTTGGAACTGTTCGTGTCGCGTAAATCGTCGCTGAAGTCGGTAAAATTGTATCCCACGCCGAGCCGTACGTATTCATAAAATTCGCGGTCCACTTCGACCAGCGCGCCCTGTTTCAGGGTGTCCAGCGCTTCTGCCTGCATCAGGATCCGGTATTCCAGAGCTATGTCCCATTTGCGCGTCACGTGAAAATTGATGCGGTTGGCGGTAAGGAAGGTGTTGACGGCGACTGTATCACCTGCGGATGAATGGACCGAAGAATGCTTGAAAGCCAATTTCTCGACCAGACCGAAATAGCGGTTCACGTCATAGGCCACATCGGTCGCGAGAATGTGGGCCGACTGATCGAACTGAAAACCGTCGTAGTAGCTGTTATCGTACTGCTGGCTGGCACCCACATCCCTGAGGTAAGTGTAACGCGCCAGTAAATTCAGCTTATCGTTTTTGATGGGGCGGTAGGCAAACCCCGTGCTGCACTCTATAAAGCTCGCGGGAGTGTTGTTCGGATCGTACTGACGGGTATCCCCGTAATTGAAGTAGGAAAGGAACCCCAGGTCTTCGGTGATCTGGTAACTCAAGGAATTGCGGGTAACGATCTGTCCCATCTTCGGCGCATCCTGGCCGTAACGCAATTCCCAAGAGGTTCGTGCCCGGAATTTCTTGCCGTCCGCGTAGGCCAGGCTGCCGCTGACTGCGTTGAAATCATTGGCGACGGCAAGCGACTGCTGGGCGGCCTGATCGATTAAACGCGTGCTGGCATTCTGCAAATGACGGCGTTCGTACTTGGCTCCGTAATCCCAATGGTCCCCCGCTTTTCCTTCATAACCCAGAATGTCCGCAAACCCATCGCTCCCTTGATACGAAGAATATTCGTGTTCGGAATACATGCGCGATTTGTCGGTGAGGGAAAATGAATTTCCGATGGCGGTCGCAAGCGTCCTGTCCCCGATCCCGCGGTCGATGGAGCGGATGTTCGCATAACTGCGGGCGCCGTTCTCATGCTGGCGTTCAAATCCGAAATAGGTCGAATCGCCGAGAGGGCCGATCATCTCCTCCAGATAGGCGGAAAGGTTATTCATGAGCTTGCAACGAACTCCGCCGCCAAACTGATTGTCGTGCCATCCTTCGATCGCGGTCTGGACCTTCACATAGGGAACCAGCCAATCATTGATGTGATAGCCCAGTTTTCCCGAGACCCCGTTCTTGAAAGGGATTTGATTCATAAGGTCCGGCGTGAGGTTCGCGACTTCCTCGACTGAATCCAGATTGCGGCGCTGATATTCCAGTTCCGCAAGGTACCGCCCGTTATCGTAAACGATCTGTGCGGTTTGGGTTTCGAGCTTTCGGAACGGCTCTTGAGTATCCGTAACTTCAAGCGGCATCAACTGACTGAGGACCGCGTTGTGATCGAACCGGTACCGGACGGCCAGATTGTCCGTAAGCTTGTACCGTGCGGACACGCCGTATTTTTCAAAACCCTCCTGATCCCGCATATAGCCATTCGAAAAAGTCGGGTTCACGCCCTGAACATAGCCGGTCGTTTCAAGACCTTTGACGGGCTCGGAAGAGGCTCGAATGAGATAGGCACTTTCCTGGGGCCGCGTATGTCTTCCGTGTAAGGGTTTCAGGTCTGCGTAACTGATCCCGCCGTCATACGAAATTGAATTTTCTGTTTGTTGATTGATCGAGGTCGCATATTCCGCGGTGACCTTTGTATTGCGTCCAAATTTAAACATGGCATCGACGCCCCGCAGGTCGTAATCCGAGCCCTCTCGTTTTTCTTCGACCGCCGTGGCGCCGATCCTCACGTGATCTCCCATCCAGGTATAACCCCGTATGCCCTGGTTCGGGATCGAGGACCCCGTAGAAGTAGGATCGTATTCGTAATCGACGATCAAATAAACCGGACTGCCGTCCAGGATATCGGTCGAAGTCAGGGTATCGGTCGCGGCCACCGAAGAAAGGGGCCGGGAAAGAAGGATACGTCCTTCCCCGTAGTTGATCTCATAATCGGCACCTTCCTGAAGGTCATAGCTGGCGACGGTCATGTTCTGGATCTTGTCGCGAATCTCGACACGGATCTTTTCGCTGCCCTCGATGATGTTACGGTTGCGGGTGTAGAAAAGCGAACCTCCTGTGGCATAAAGCTCGTTGTGGTCCGCACGGTGGTCGGAATTCGCGCTAAAAACCTTGAAGCCGCGTTTGGGATCACCGTAGATCGTGCTTGCGACCGTGTCAAAATTGACCTTGAGCCCGGAAAGTGTGCGATTGTAGGTGGCAAGTTCCGTATCCGTGAACTCGGTCTTAAAACTTCCCCACTGAGCATAAGAGCGATCCATTTCGATAAGCACGAAAAGCCGCTGGGCCGTGTCCTGCGCCTGATAGTCACGCGTCGAACTATCGCCGTAGATCGGATAATAATCGTTTTGGTTGAGGTTCGTGAAAAGCGCGGAACGTTTGTCCGAAGTGTCGTATTTGGCCTTCACGAGAAACTTTCCCTTGAGCTTGCCTTTCAAAAAGAACGATGCGCGGCCGTCTTCACGAAAGCCGTCGCGATAAACGTCCGACTCTACGGATTCCATCGCGCCGCTTGCCCAATTTGTGCCAAGCTGTTCCTCCCCCAACGCCACCATGAAGAACGTGCTGTCCTTCACCTTGACTTTCTTGTTGAAGCTCGTACTCTCACCCCCCGGAGTCGTTGCCGAGATGTTCACCTCGTATTCCCCCGGCTCCACAAAAAACTCCTTCTGGAACATACCGTTCTCCTCGTCCACGGCCACAGGGGTATCGTTGATTTTGATTTTGTTTTTGGGCTGCGTTTTTCCCTGGACACGAACCACGGGTTTCGCCACAAGCGGGATACTTCGTTTACCGTCCTTAAAGAGATTGAAATCGCCGACCGGCGGGATTTCGGGATGATAGTTCGATTTCGCTTTTGGGTCCATCTTGGTCATCACTTCGAAAAATTTGAGCGCGGTCCAGTCTTCGCGGTCCTTTGCATCACGAACCTTCAACTGGTAGGAATAAATGCCCGGTTTGACCAAAAGACCTGATTCCGTGATCCCGGACCAGGTGACCTCCGAAGGCGGCTCCCCGATGCCGTAGCCGATCCACACCGGCTGGCCCATCGCATCGCGGATTTCCACGATCCATTTTTTGATGAATTTTCCGTAATTATTGTTGAACGTAAACGCAGGTTCTTTTTCGAGAACCCCGACGCCGATTTTCACGACATCCGGGGATATCTGGATATCCAGGGTCGGCCGTGAAACATCCACGCCCTGCGTGACCATTACCTGTAGATCCTTCTGAAAGCTCTCCGGAATCCCGGACGGAGGCAACAGAACCGCGAAGTTGGCCTTATTCATAATACCTGCCGTGGTCTTCACGAGATAGGCCTCTTCGGTAATAAACTTTGTTCCGTCGGGCAGGCTGTGTCCGTCGATCTTCACCACGTGCCGGCCTGGCATGATCCCGGGGATATGGTAAAGACCGTGTTCGTCGGTCACGATGCCGATACCTTCTTCGGTGTAAAGCCGGACCCACGGGACGCCGTCTTCTCCCTTATCCTGGACACCATTCTGGTTAAGATCGTTAAAGACTTTTCCGATGATCGTCCCCTGTTCGAAAACCGGATCGCCCTGAACCAGGAACTTCAGGGTTGCCGTCTCCGAAAGATCACTGCTTCCCACAATGGTGAATTCCATGGAGTATTCTTTTCCAAGCTGGACCCCGCTTGTGACAAGCATCACAAAACTTGTGGCAAACTCCGAGCCCGGGGCCATGGTCCCGACAGGAATGATCAAGGACCCCTCCTGGTAACTGGTTTGGCGGCCATTCACCCGGATCGATTTTGCGACGTAGTCAAGCCCGTGCGGAATCTTGATCCGCATTTCGACTCCCGTTAAAGTATTCCCGGACGCATTGTTGTAACGGGCATTGATTCCCACGGCATCCCCTGATGACACATTCCGTTTTGAAGCCGATACGATCAATTTTGCCGGATTTACTTCCGCATTCGCTTCATCGAAAACAATATTTCCATAGGATTTAGTCGGCGGCACATCGGCAATTCCGTTACAATCCATAACGAACACGGCTTTTACCGTTCCTTCGGGAGCTATTTGCGTGATGGAAAATTGGGTCCAGGTACCTTGCGGTGCAGTGCCTTTGGTGATCTTCCCAGACAAGGTCGCTGTTCCGATCTTTGCACCGGAAGCATTTTCAAACTCGATTTTGAGCCTTCCTCCGGTATCCGCGGCCTTGATATCCGATTGGGCATAAGCGGAGAAAGTCACATAATCTCCCGGCTTCACGTTATTGTAAGTCTGAAACGTAAAGGTACTCTCGTAAGTCCCCGGAACCCAATAGGCTTGCAAAAAGAGCGCATAGGAGCCCGACTTGGCCGCAGAAAATCCCTTGGCCGCCAACTGGGCATTGTCCCAACGCCCCAGCTGGGCGAATGTATTCGTGTTGGTATTATTAGCCCAGTTGCCCTGCGTTCCGTCTCCGAGCGGTTGTTCAAAATTAGGGTTCCCAAGGATATTCGCAAGTGCCGACGGCACGCCAAAAGTTACCAGGCAGAAGAGAAAACAAACGAGTGGAAAGAAAGTCCTCACTCTTTTGTCGCTTTTTTGTTTTGTGGAAAATCGAACGTTCATAGGATCTCTATTGGGTTAGAAACGCCGGCTCGAGAACTTGACGCCGACGCGAAAGTCGTAATTGGGAACAACTCCCGGTTCTCCGGGTTGCTTCACGCGCTGGGTGCCGCCGATACCGTCGTACTCCACAAAGACCGCAGTCTTGGCAAGCCACTCATTTTCTTTCCACTTATAAGCCATGAAAGGCATCCAGCGCAACCCTGCCCCCAAAAAGTATTGATTTTCGTACCAGTACGAAAAAGAGGCATTATTGACGTGTTCAAAACGCATGTACGGCATGAGGATGATCTGATCATTGATGTAGTTATGCGGGATCGGGATGCCGGGCAGTTTGATGCCTACGGTGATCGTGGAATTCGCGATAAAGGCATTAAAACTTTTTTCGGGACCGAAGTCGGTTTTCGAAACATAGTAATTGCCGAAATATTCGCCCCAGACATACTGGCGGAGATAATCCGTAAATTTCTCCGGTTTCCCTTCATTCAGGGACGGCAATTCCGTACCCCACTCGTAGTAACACTGGACGCCCCAGATGAGATCGTAATCTTTACTACCCGTGATCTCACCCTTGATGTTGTAGCGGTTGCCGTACTTGATATAAAAACGGTAATTGCGCATCCACTCCAGGATCGGAATGCCCCCGAAGGGCTGGAAATTCAAAAGCCAGGGATTGCGCGCCAGAGGCCGCCATTCCAAGCCCGCAAAAAGCTGGAGATTGCTGGCATAATCCGAGGAATCGGACTGCAGGGCAACCGTACTTTCTATGAAGGGATCGATGTTATGCAAAGGAAAACGGATGCCGCTGAAGACCAAACGGTTGGTCCAGTAACCGACCTGCGTGTCGAAATGATTCGCCGCGAGGTTAGTCAGGCGCCAGCTGGTCTCGCCAAAGGACTGCCAGGTGATCGGCGTCCCGCAAGGCGCTCCCTGGAGAACCCCATACATTTTTTCACCGACACCCAGCTGGTCGGTGAATTTGAGAATAAGCTCTTCTTCTTTTTTGAACTGCGCGGGTGTTTTGACCTCGATAGGTTTTTCCGCCTCGGGCACATAGACCGGCGCGGCGCGTACGGCTTCGGCAAAATCACCGCCCTGGGACTCCACCATCGACTTTGTCGCAATGATCGCGGTCATGGCCTCCTCGGACGACGCGAACGCCCTTTCCCCGACCCAATAAAGTTCCGTGGCCTGGCCCTTCGCGTTGGGGACAGGAAGCTGGCGTATTTCGATGCCTTCAAAATAAACGGTCTTGAGGTTTTTCGTGATGTGGTCGTCGACGGCTTTCATGTCCTTAAGACCTGAAAGATGGCGGGATTTCACGACTCCGCCGCCAAAATCCGTCACAATGGAAAATTCGGCATTTTGCTCGCGGGAATGGCTCTTGAGAACCGGAAATCCGCGGACTTCGCTTATCTTGTGATCGAGCTTTTGCGGGGCCGGGGCAAAAAAACGTTCGGCAAAAAGGTTGGTGACGGGTTTGACTCCAGCCGCAGATTGAGGGGCAGACTTTATCTCAATGGCTGGACTGGCCGCGGGCTTCGCCTCAGCGACAGCATCCACTGCGGGCGTTGCTTTCGCGACCGGACCGGCGGCAGGTTTGGTCTCGGCCGAAGAACCGGCCGCAGGTTTTACTTCAACGGCCGGAGTGTCTTCCCCGGCAAAAGAGGAAAAAGCTGCGGACAGAAAAAGGGCGATGAAAAATATCGAAAGATTTTTGATTCTCATCGCCGATAAGTTTTTTCTTTTGGTTATAACGCATTGAAAAACTTAGGGAAAGGACCTGCTAAACCATGCCTAACACATGTTGCATATGATAAAGACCTTGCTTCTTTTTCGCAAGGAATTTTGCCGCCAAAAGAGCCCCTCGGGCGAAAGCCTCCCGCGAGGAGGCCTTGTGGACCAATTCGATCCTCTCCCCGTCCCCGAAAAAGGAAACGGTATGTTCCCCAACGACATCGCCGCCCCGGAGCGCGAATACCCCGATCTTGCCCTTTTCACGGGCGCCGGTCTCGCCTTCGCGCCCATAGATTACGTCCTTTTTGATGTCACGGCCCCGGGCCTCGAGCAGGATTCCGAGGAGCTTCATAGCCGTACCGCTCGGCGCGTCTTTTTTCATCCGGTGATGGATCTCCATGATCTCGAGGTCATAGCTCTCATCCAGCACTTTCCCCGCAAGCGCGGCCAGCTTAAAAAGCAGGTTCACGCCCACGCTCATGTTTGGGGATTGTATGATCGGGATCTTACGGGAAGCGTTTTTGATCTGTAGAAGCACGGACTCCGGAATCCCCGTGGTCCCGATCACATAGGCTGTGTGCGTTTTAACGGTGGCCTTGAGATTCTCGGGGAGTGCCGAAAAATGACTGAAATCGATCAGGACATCTGCATGCTTCATCGCGGCGGTCACATCCTGCGTTACCTTTACGCCCATCAGGTCCTGGCCGATGATCGGCCCGAGATCCTGGCCTAAAGCGGCATGGCCGCGCTCTTCAAGCCCGCCTACGATCCTGAACGCCTTGTCCTGGCTCGCCAGCCGAAGAATGGTTTTCCCCATCCGCCCCGAAGCGCCCGCCATTACGAGTTTGATCATTTCACGACTCCCAGTTTTTTAAGGACTTCCGCAAGTTTTTTTTCGTTTTCCGGTCTCATTTCACAAAGCGGCATCCGGAATTCAGGCTTGATCATGCCCATCATCCCGAGCGCTGTTTTCACGGGGATCGGGTTCGTTTCAATGAAAACAGCTTTGGAGACCGGGTAAAGTGTCTTGTGGATCGAACGCGCCTCTTCCATGTTCCCGTTCAAAGCCGCGGCCACCATGTTTTTCACAAACCGCGGCACAATGTTCGCAACAACCGAGATCACGCCGCGCGCACCGATCGCGATCAGGGGAAAATTCAGGGAATCTTCTCCCGAGAGAACCGGCATGTCGCAAAGCTGCATGATCTGATCAGCCTGGTCCATGCTCCCGCTCGCTTCTTTGATGGCGACGATCGTGTCGATCCTGGAGAGACGCGCCACAGTCTCGGGGGCGATGGAAACACCCGTACGGCCCGGCACATTGTAAAGCACCATCGGGATGTCCGCGCGGCTGGCAAGATATTGATAGTGGCGGAAGAGACCTTCCTGCGTCGGCTTGTTGTAATAAGGCGTCACGACGAGCACTCCGTCCGCCTTGATCTTTTTGGCGTGCTGCACCAGGCCGAGGGCCTCAGTCGTATTGTTCGAGCCGCAGCCGCAGATCACCGGAATGCGGTGATGGATATACTCGACCACAAAGGACATGGTGGCGCGGTGCTCGTCATGCGACATTGTGGCGGATTCGCCCGTAGTTCCGCACGGGACGATCACATCCGTGCCTTCCTTGAGGTGAAAATCCAGAAGACCCCCGAGCGCCTTCTCATCCACCTTTCCGTTACGGAACGGCGTGACCAGCGCGACCATCGAACCTTCGAAAATGGATCTCTTTTTTTTCATAGAAAATATTCCCCCTTGTAGACAAACCGGGCTTTGCCCTCTAAAAAGACTTTCGTGATTTCGTCGCCTTTTCTTTGCATCTCGATCCGGAGCTTCTCACCGCTTTGGGTCAGCACGTTAACGGACGGTTCCGTATAACCCTTGAGCACGCTCACGACTGCCGACGCCGTGGAACCGGTGCCGCACGCGAGCGTTTCGTTCTCCACGCCTCTTTCGTAGGTCCGGACCTTGATCTCTTTTTTGCTTTTTACTTCCACAAAATTCACGTTCGTACCGAACGGCTGGAAATGCGTGTGATTCCGGATGGCCCTGCCGATCTCAAAAACTTCGACCTTTTCAAGGCCTTCTACGAAGATCACCACATGCGGTACGCCGGTATCAAGGAATGCGTAATGAAGTCGGTGCTTGCACACTTCCACAATGCCGTCCCTTTCGAACACGCGCGGCTTGACAAGCTGAACCTTGATCTGGTTCTTCTGCCCGACTTCGGCTTCAATCAGCCCGGACCCTGATTCAAAATTCATGCGCGATGAATATTTCAAAATATCGTGGGCGTAGAGCGCGATGCAGCGAAACCCGTTCCCGCAGGCCGCCGCCTCGGACCCGTCTGAATTGAGAATACGCATCTTGAAATTCGCCTTTTTGGAGTTCTCAAAAAGCAGGAGACCGTCGGCTCCGGCGCCCAAATGCGAACGGCAGATCTCCCTTGCGAAGGCAGTCGCGTCCTTCACGGCCCCGCGGCGGTTGTCCACCACTACGAAATCGTTTCCCGAAGCGACCATTTTGTAAAAAGGAATGGAATTTTTCATTTTTTGGATCCTCTGTCATCCCCGAATGTTTCAGCGAAGCAGCCCTTTAGGGTTGTCGGGGATCCAGTCTGGATTCCCGATTTCGCGGGGATGACAAACAGGAGAAGGCTAACTCCTTGACTGGGTTGAATTTAAGCGGCGGTATTGTATCAAAGAACAGGGAAACGGGAAACGGGAAACGTAAGGAGAAGGATTACGGATGGAGGATGGTGCTTGGTCTTGCGTTGCATGCCATCCGCCCCCTCGCCCGCGCGACCAAAAAATCCGCGGTTTTTCATTCTTGATTAAGAGGGGTGGAACCGGACGGCGTCCGGTCTAAAATGAAGAACTCTACCCTTACGGGTGGGGAACTCCCGCGGGATTAGAAAGAGCATTAAAACAATGGCCCCAAAACTACCCTATTGGATCAGATTCACCCGCTTGAAGTTGTCCGCTTTCAAAATCTTTTTGCTGGGGCAATTAGTAAAGTTCCGGAAATCCGGCTTCTAACCGTTCAAATTGCTTACACGCTTTTAGAAAATCCGCTTCTTTTATCATCAAATCAAAATCCTCTTTTGTTTTTAATTCGTAGCTCTTTAAAAAATGCTTTATCACTTTTCCTTCAGCCGCATTTTCAAAAAATAATTTCTGAAAACTTTTCATCCCTAACGCGCTTAGGCCCTTATATTGAGTTATCAGTTGCTTTTTTATAAAAATCCCGTTTCGGGAATCCAACATCATCTTTTCAGCAGTCTCACTGGAATAACCTGTTCTGCTTAGCTGCGGTTCAAAATAACTTGGTGTAGAGTCAAATCCTTCCAAGTCCAGGCCTTTCAGACGTGACGTATGAAAGAAAATTTCTGTTCCGGCATCGTTCAAGGAAAAAAGCGCTTCCGGACATTTATTTTGTTTTAACATTGCAACGATTTTTCTTATATTTTCAGAGGAGGCCTGTATGGATAACCTTCGAATATGCCCGGTTTGAGTCAGTTCTTCATGATCGTTTTTAACAACCGACGCCAAACGTTCCCTCAGCCCTTTGGCCTGGAGCCTGTTTTTATAGGCTGCGGAGCAATAATTGATTGGCAAGTTTATCCTGTGATTAAGCGCAAATTTCATGAGCTTTAGTGCCGTGATCTCCGATTCAAAAATCGGGATGAGCGGAGAATGAAGAAAGGTATAGTTCCGGTGAATAAAGTTTCTATAGTTATTCTGCGTTGTTTGAAGTTGATGTAAGTTTAAATGTTGGACCCCGAGTTTACACATCTTCGCTAAACAGGTTGTAACAATCCGGTAGTCCTCTGGGATAGCCGGAATCTCAACGGTCACTGTATCGATGATAGGAATCGCCAGCGCGACCCTGCTAAGATCATAACCCCTAGTGCTAATATCAAATCGGATCTCATTGAGACCTGCTTTTTTTAATCCGATCAATTTTTTCTTGTCTGCCAGATCACCGTTCGTATAGATCCAAAGATAAAGCCGGTCACCCAACCTTCTCCTGAGAACTCTTATATAATCCAATAATTTTCCAAAAACCAGCAGAGGCTCCCCTCCACTGAAACCGACGCCTTTGAAACCCAGCCGTTCCAAATAATCTGCATATTCTTCGGGATGATTGAACGTGACGCCCGCAGTGTTCGGCGGTCGTTCTTTTTTCATTTTCCATTTTTGAGGACAATAAAAACAATGAGCGCTGCACTTACCATTAATAAACATGCACGACCAGAATCCCTGCCCGCACACGGAACATCCCGGAGATAATGCCCCCATGTGAATTTTATTTCTTTCAAAGCAATAATTTATCCGGCCATTCAAGAAACACAATAATTTCTCTCTCTTCCGATTTGCTCGCCGCGCTCCACCTTTCGTCAGCCATTTCATCTCAGAATAAGCCCATCCAAGACGCTGTCGAATATTTGCTATGGCTTCTTGCCGTTCATTCATACTCGAGATGCTCCGAGTGGTTTCTTGATAAAATTCGAATGGTACCGGGTACCGTTCTACTTGATAAAATTCGAATGGTACCGGGTACCGTTCTACTTGAGAGGGGTGGCGTAGGGCGTACGTGGATCTCGTTTCCATAACGAGATTATTATCGCCCGCCCCCCGCCCGCGCGACCAAAAAATCTGCGGTTTTTCATTCTTGATTAAAGAAACCAGCCGGCATCCCAACGGGAAGCGCTAGAACGCCTTACTCCTCCCCTTCGGACGGCGTCCGGTTTACACAAGAACTTTTGAGGTAGGCGCCAAAATCAGCCTTCTTCTTTATTTTTTTCAGCCGTTTTTATTAAACGGCCCGGGTTATGGGCGTATGATAAACATACACATACCGCACATTCTGGCCATCTTCACCTGCCTCCATCGGGGTGCTCCGGAGATATTCTTGATACCGCGCCTGGGCGAGCTCCCGAGACACAATGCCCCCCTGAAAATCAGCCAAAGTCAAATCGCGATTCTCGATTTTTATCTTATAAGGGACCAAATTCGGATTGGGTTTCAGCTGTTTCAGCTCTTTTTGGTATTCGTTGTACAACCGTTCGGCCGAGGTAGGATCGGCGGCAATCTGTTGAAAATCCTGAAGCGTCAACTCTTGCAGTTCCGTCTCTTGCACATGCCCCATGTAAATAGGTGCATTTGTCCGTAGGGTGATCGTGGTAGTGGCTTTTGTCACCGTATCTGCATAGCACGGCAACGACACGATTCCCAACGTGAAAGTTGCTAAAATTATCTTTGCGAGTGATTTCATGTTTTTCTCCTTTTTTGTTTCGCGTTGATCATAAATGCGGAGGATCTCTGCGACAAGATCCCGGTAACTCGAAGGCGCGAATGAACGGTGTGACATGAGGGGATTATACCGCCCGCCGCTCGTCCGCGCGACCAAAAAATCCAAGGCGTTTCACTGTTGTGGTGTATATGGAATTGTGTCCTTTTGGAGTGGCGGTAGATAAAAAAATAGGGTACGAGTTCTTTCGACTAAAAAAGGAGGCTCGTACCCTATGCAAACACTTAACTTCGAGGGACATCTTACAACCCGATGGTTTGAAAGTAAACGGCAATTCAGGTCCCTTTTTTGGGAAGATCTTCAGATGAAACTTAGAAACGAAACTAAATTCATGATCCAACAAATGCTTCAAACGGAGTTCAACTTCCTGATCGGAGCGGAACCTTACCAGCGTGCGCCCGGTCGTAAAACCAAAAGAAACGGCTCCTATACCCGCTCTCTTGAAACAGTTGTAGGGCGCATCGAAGAAATCCGGATCCCAAGGGCCAGAAGCCTCGATATCCGGTTCTCCCTTTTCGATCGTTGGCAGCAAGTTGAAGACGGCGTTATTGAGGCCATGCTCCAAACCTATCTCCTCGGTCGATCCGGCACCTGCGCCCAAGAAATCCTTCAAGCTTTCGGCCACTCCCGGTTCTCAAAACCTTTTCTCCAGAGACTCACCCATCGCGTTGAAAAGAATCTCCAGACCTGGCTCGACCGCCCCATCACCAAGCCGTGGCCGTATCTCTTTATCGACGGCATGGTCGTCAACGTCAGAGAAGTGGAACTCCAGCAGTGGTGCGTCCTTTGGGCTTTAGGGATGGACGAAAACCACAACACGGAGATCTTGGGCTTTGTGGTCCTCAAAAGCGAGTCCCAGGAAGGCTGTGAGAGACTTTTGCGTGATTTAAAACGCCGGAATCTTCAGACACCCAAACTGATTGTCAGTGATGATTCCAAGGCCATCGAAAATGCTGCGGCTATGCTCTTCCCCCACACGCCACAGCAGGGCTGCATGTTCCACAAGGTGAAAGCAGCCGGCCGGCACATTAAGAACTCAAAAAATAAGAAACTCTTCCTGCGAGACGCTTCGGATGTTTACATGACCGCCACCGGCCAACGCTCCCTGCTCTATAACCTGGAAGCCTTCAAAAATAAGTGGCGCACCAAGGAGCCTTTGGCGGTCCGTTCTTTTGTGACCGGATTTGAAAGAACGATGACTTATCTGCACTTTCCCAAAGATCATTGGCGCTGGCTCTACACCAACAACTCTATGGAAAGTTTGATCGATAAGATCCGGGATTGGACCAACAGATTTGGATACTTCCAGGGCAGGGGCAATCTTTATATCGCGCTATTCACCTTTATCCAACACAAACAAAAACAACTCGTCTCTATTGAAGATCAATCCGCCGATCTTCCAAAGGACACAATTTTAGTTGCATGATC
>Ga0265297_10001514_pt1 | contig 53952 bp, 53 predicted proteins | sample Munlanlwell13791_FD_192502 | JGI IMG/M metagenome (GOLD analysis project Ga0265297, IMG submission 192502) | Leachate microbial communities from a municipal landfill in Southern Ontario, Canada - Leachate well 137-91 | ecosystem: Engineered > Solid waste > Landfill > Unclassified | place...
CGCACCATAAAGATACAAGGTATACGCCCGTTAAGACTCGCTTTCGCTACGCCTCCGGACCATAGGCCCTTAAGCAAAGCGGCACACATACACTCGCAGGCTCATTCTTCAATAGGAACACGGTCGGCCGCCACATCTCACTTCGTTCGACGTGATGGAATGACCAAATCCCAAAAATCAATAACCAAATAAATTCCTGCGGGAAGGCAGGCAAAGTTTCAAAAATCAAATTTTGAAATTTGAAAATTAAAAATTATTTGGAAATTGGAAATTGGAAATTGGAAATTCCACATCGAGCAAAGCGAGATGTGGTTGGCCTTCCGCTCTTTGTAAACGCACGGTTTCAGATACTATTTCATCGCCCTCTCCGGGCTGCTTTTCACCTTTCCCTCGTGGTACTTGTCCACTATCGATCACCAAAAGTATTTAGCTTTGGACCATAGTCGGCCCGGCTTCGGACGGAATTTCACGAGTTCCGTCCTACTCAAGAATAACGGCTATGATTTTGTAACTCCTTTCGCGTACGGGACTATCACCCTCTATGGTTGCTCTTTCCAGAGCATTCTACTAGGAAGGTTATTCAATCATCTGACTGAGTAGGCAGTCAGCGCCAATATCTTACAACCCCATATAAGCAACGACCTATCCCTTTAATCTTTAATACTAGACTAATCCTAAGACCAATCATTCTCAAAGAAACACTTATATGGTTTAAGCTTTTCCCTTTTCGCTCGCCACTACTAAGGGAATCTCTATAGATTTATTTTCCTCTGGCTACTGAGATGTTTCACTTCGCCAGGTCTTCTCTATACACCTATGTATTCAGTGTACAGTGCCGATGCATAACACTGGAATTTTCAATTATCCTGCCTACCGGTTTACATACCGCAGGTATGCAGGCAGGCAATTTTCAATAAATTTACAATGCGGCAATTTTCAATAAATTATTGATAATTGGAGTTGATTGTAAATTGAAAATTGTAAATTGGTAAATTCCGGTGCTACGCACCGGCGGGTTTCCCCATTCGGAAATCCCCGGGTCAAAGGTTGCTTGGGACCTCTCCGAGGCTTATCGCACCCTGCAGCGTCCTTCATCGTCTTTTGGTGTCAAGGCATCCGCCATGCGCTCTTGTTGAAATTGCATACTACGAAAACACTAAATTGTGCTTTCTTATTTTTCCCGCGCAAATAAAATCAGCGCGGGAGTTCTACCCTTTTTGTTGAAACTTACTAATTGATTGTCAAAGTTCTTACACCCGCTCAATTCTTTTCAATCGTTTTGAACGAGGCAAAAAATTTCCATTCGCGAAAATTCTTTGCTCCGTTCAAAATTATTTTTAAAAAATAAAGAACCGCTTTATAGCGGCCTTCAAAACTATTCGCCAAAAGTATGACGTCAGCCGCTTGAACACTCTAAGTAAATATTTAATATCTTAAACATTTTTTATTTGATATTAAAGCGTCCGTTAAGGACTTTACCCAGAGGTCCAAACTTGCTTTCGCGATTTTATTTTGGACTTGGCTCTCCTAAAAAGAGAGATTTTTATAACAAGAGAGATGTTATCATATTTTAAAATTTTTGTCAAGAGGGTTAAAATGAACCTGTGGATAAGTGCCGGGGAGAGGATTTGAACCCCCACGGGATTTCTCCCAACAGGTTCTAAACCTGCCGCGTCTGCCAATTTCGCCACCCCGGCATCGCCGTATTATTCAACCACAAAACTTCAAAAAAATCAATTAAAAATCCTCAGCAAACGCCGAGGATTTTTAAAATTTATCGCGAATTTTAAAAATTTTCAGTTAAATTACGATCTTCCTCTGAAAGGTTTTCTGTCTCCTCTGCCGCCGCGTCCGCCGCCGAAATCTCTGCGCGGTTCATCAACATAACCTTCCGGTTTAGGAAGCAAGACTTTCATGCTTAAATTTATTCTGCCGAGATTGTCAATTTCTTTCACTTGCACTTTCACTTTGTCGCCGAGCTTCAAAACATCACTCGGTTTATTCGTGCGCGCCCACGCGATTTCACTCACATGAACCAGTCCGTCTTGTCCTGGCAAGATATTCACAAACGCTCCAAAATCTTCCAACCGACTTACAGCGCCTTCGTAAATTTCTCCGGCCGCGACTTCGTGCGTCAATTCTTTAATCCAATTCAAAGCTTTTTCCATCGCCACTTTATCAACCGAAGTGACAATCACGCGTCCATCATCTTCTATATCTATTTCCACACCTGTTTCAGCGATGATTTTATTTATCATTTTACCACCGGGACCGATGACATCGCGTATTTTATCAGGATTGATATTTATTGTGATTATTCGCGGAGCGTACGGAGACAATTCTTTTCTCGGTTCGGAAATAACTTTTGCCATCGCGTCCAAAATTTTCAAACGCGCTTCTTTTGATTGTTTAAATGTCTTCTCCACTATTTCCCAACTTAAGCCATCGGTTTTTGTATCCATTTGAATTGAAGTAACGCCGTCGCGCGTGCCTGCAATTTTAAAATCCATTCCGCCGGGTCCATCTTCCACATCCTGCAAATCGGTAATTATTTTCCAATCTCCTTTGCCGTTGCTAGCCAAACCCATGGCAATACCGGCAACTGGTTTTTTAATTGGAACACCGGCATCCATCAAAGCCAAGGTGGAACCGCATGTTGAAGCCATTGAACTGGAACCGTTTGAACCGAGAACTTCGGAAACCACGCGAATAGCGTAAGGAAAATCTTTTTCCAAAGGCAAAACCGGAAACAATGCCCTTTCCGCCAAAGCTCCATGCCCGATTGCCCTATTGCCCGGACCGCGCAAAGGACCTGTTTCGCCGTAAGTCGCCGGCGTATCATTATAATGATGCATATACCGCTTTATTCTGTCTTCTTCCATCGTGTCCAAAGTTTGCATATCCCCGGGAGCGCCCAAAGTAACAACAGATAAAACTTGCGTGTCGCCGCGCTGAAAAAGACCTGTTCCGTGCGTTCGCGGAAGAAGTCCGACTTCAATATTCAAATCGCGGACATCTTCAATTCCTCGTCCGTCCAACCGCTGATTTTTCTTAAGTATTCTTTCCGAAATATATTTTTCAACATAAACTTTTATTCGCCCCAAAACTATTTTTGCAATCGTTTCATCAATTTCTTTTTCTTTTAATATTTTCTCAATTTCTTTGCTGAATTTATCCACCATAGCCACTCTTTCAGCTCTGTTCTTTTTAGGAGAATCAAAAATCCAATCGTCAGTATGGCTTTTGATAAATTCGTCAACTTCTTTTTCCGTTTGTTTTAATTTCATTTCCCGTTCATCGGAATTTTCTTCCAAATTTATTTTTTGTTGTCCGACTTCGGATTGAATTTTTTTGATAAAATCCAACACTGAAGACATTTTTTCCGCTCCAAATTTCATTCCTTCAATCACTTCTTTTTCAAACACTTCTTTGCAATTTGCTTCAACCATAATAACCTTGTCTGGAGTTCCAGCGACCACGATATCAGTGTCGCCGCTTTCGCGTTCGGCGATATTCGGATTTAATTTCCATTCACCGTTCACCCGCCCCACTCTCGCGCCGGCTATCGGTCCGTTCCAAGGAATCGGCGATATCGCCAAAGCCAAAGAAGCGGCTATCATCGCCGGAATTTGCGAATCGTTTTCACCATCAAACGACAGCGCGGTTAAAATAACCTGCACATCGTTGCGCATCGCTTCATTAAACAGCGGTCTGATGGCGCGGTCAACCAAACGTCCGGAAAGAATTGCTTCTTCGCTTGGTCTTCCTTCGCGTTTGATAAACCGACTGCCTTTGATTTTGCCGGCGGCGTAAAGTTTTTCCTCAAAATTCACCATGAGCGGAAAAAAATCTATGCCATCGCGAGTTTGCTTGCTCATTGTCGCTGTCGCCAAAAGAACGGTGTCGCCATAGCGCACCAAACAAGAAGCATTGGCTTGCAAAGCCAGTTTGCCGATTTCCACGGATAAAGTTCTTCCTCCCCATTCCATGGACCAAGATTTTATACCCATATATTTTCCTTTCGGAAGCTGCTCTGAAAACTACAGACCTCAAAATTTATTTGAGAATCTATCTGTTTTCCGACCAGCTTCATTAAATTTAATTATTTTTTATACCTCTTATTATTGTTCAATATCAAAAACTTCGGTTTGTCTTCGCTTAAATCAATAAAATCATCAACTTCTTCTTTCAACTTGCTTGATGTCGTGTCGCCAAAAGCCATTACTTCCACCTGTTTGCCTTGATTTCGCAAATAATCAACGAGTGGCAAATAATCTCCGTCTCCGCTTATTAAAACCACCGTGTCTATGCTTGGCGACAAGCGAATGGCATCAACAGTAATACCAACATCCCAATCCGCTTTTTTTTCACCGCCGTAAAAAATTTGCAAAGGTCTTTCTTTGGTTTCAATGCCCAAATTGTAGAGCGCGTCAAAAAACGGCTGCTCTTCTTTGGTCTCTGTGCGAACCACATAAGCGATGGCGCGAATCAATTTACGCCCGGCGGTGGCTTCTTTCACGATATTTCCAAAATTAACTTTAGCCCCAAAAAGATTTTTGGCGCTATAATACATATTTTGTACATCAATAAACACCCCGACTCTTTGTTCAGGGTGCTTTAAAGGATGCGATTTTTTATTCAGCTGCTGTTTCATTTTCTTTTTCGTTTAATTCAGTGTCTTTTTCCAGTTCTTCCAGCTCTTCTTCCGCCGGCTCAACGGCTTTAACCGCGGCTCGCGGCTGTTTGATTTTTAATTTCTTGGTCAGCTTCTCGTGGCTTTCCGGATTTTCGGACAATAAATAGCGGAGAAGATGACGCCTTGAACTTACTTTGCGCAAAAGACCTCGGCGCGAAGAATGGTCTTTCGGATGATTTTTTAAATGGCCTATTAATTCGTCAATCTCAGCTGTTAAAATGGCTATTTGCACTTCGCTGGATCCTGTGTCCCCGGCGTGAGTTTGAAACTTTTTAATAAGGTCCTGTTTCTTGTTTTTGTTTAGCATACATGCTTTTTTTAACCGAGCTCGTTAAGAGCATGTTTCCCAACAGTTCGGTTCCGCTTATAAACAACGCGGAATTATTAAACACCTCAATATTACTCCTATTCCCAAAAAATGTCAATACGATGGACGGTGGACGGTGGTCTATGGACTATTGTCTATTGTCTATGGTCTATGGACAATGGACTGTAGACGGTGCTGTCATCCCGAACGGTAGAGAGGGATCTCTGTCCGGTTTACAATAACCGACAGGGATTCCTCTCCGCCCCGGGCGGATCGGAATGACAATTTGTGAGTTGTCATCCCGAGCGGTAGAGAGGGATCTCTGTCCGGTGGCGGTTATTTGGTCTATGGTCTATTGCATAAGGCGTTCAAGAATAAAATTTGAAATTGCATAAGACGCCACTACTATAATCAATCCAATTATCGCGGCTTCCATAATGTTTTTGGCTTTGGTCAGCATCTCTTCATTGCCATGCGCCGTCATCCAGCGAATTCCCGAATACAGCATCAGACCTAAAAAGAAAATCGCTAAAACCGACAAAAATACCGACACAATGCTGTTAGCATATTCATAAACAGAAACTTGCGAATATTCCGCGGCAGATCCGGTTTCTTGCAAACCGTAATCGCGCGCGAACGCCGGAACGCAAATCAAAATGCCAACCGATAAAATTAACAAAAATTTTTTAAACATACTTTCTTTTTAAAATTTTTTAATTGTCATTGCGAGGATCCACCCGTGGCGGAGACGAAACAACTCCATTGTTTTAGAAATACATTACTGGTACTACCGAACCGTGGGATTGCCGCACTCCTTTCGGTCGCTCGCAATGACAGTAATATACGTTGTCATTATATCACTCCCTTGATTTTTTTGCCAAAATGTGTTACCATATTTGGTATGTTTTGTTTTAAATAAATTTCGTCCCCATAGTTCAATGGATAGAACACCAGCCTTCTAAGTTGGATATGTAGGTTCGATTCCTACTGGGGACACTGGTCTGCCCTCCGGTTTATGCGCCGATGGCAACAGACAGAGTTGATTAAAATTCAAAAAAGTCGTAAATTAACAATACATGGTGGCTATAGTTTAGCGGTAGAACAGCGGGTTGTGGTCCCGCTGGTCTGGGTTCAACTCCCAGTAGCCACCCGATTATGTCTTCAATAAAAAAAATACTTTTTGTTTCGTGTTCGGCCGGTTCCGGACACACCGCCGCCGCCAACGCTCTTTTTTGTTATGGACGAAAAAATTATCCGCTAATTGAATTTGAGCATGTTGACATCAACGATTACACTGGAAAATTGATGAAAAATTTTTTCTCGTCTTTTTATGATTTTTTGATACGGCACTTCCCGAATCTTTACGGAGCCGCCTATTACGCCACCGACAGTTTTCTCTTGCCCGACTCTCTTCCGCATAAAATGAAATCAATGTTTCGCGTAGTGTCAGGCAAATTTTTAAAAAAAATAAAAGAAAGCCGTCCGGATTTAATCGTGTCCACTTATTTTTTACCTCCTCATTTTTTGCCTTCGGATTTCAAAATTCCGATTGATGTCGTCATCACCGACTATCGCGCGCATAAATTTTGGTTTTCCTCATCCGCCAGAAAATTTTTTGTCGCCACAGAAGAAATGAAAAAAACTTTTGAAAAAAAGGGAATGAAAGCGTTAGCGAGCGGGTTGCCGGTTAATCCGGAATTTTTTAAACAAAAAAATATCGCGGAACTGAAAAATAAATTGGGAATAAAAAAAGAATGGCCGACGATACTTTTAAAACCATCGCAGGTGGGGAGGACAAATTCCATTGATATGACGGAGGCGGCGGAAAAAATTTTAAAAATCGGAAATCTTAACCTCATTGCCATATCCGGAAAAAATAACAAAGAATTATATCGCGGATTAAAAAATATTAAGGAAACGCCGACAACGCGCTATATACCTTTGGAGTACGCGGACAACATTGACGAATGGAAAAGAATCGCGAAAGTCGTTATAACCAAACCCGGGGGCATGACAACGGCCGAATGTCTTTTTTTAAACAAACCGATGATTATTATCAATCCAATACCGGGGCAGGAAGAACATAACGCCGAATTTTTGGTAAAAAACAATTTTGGCGTTCGCGTTGACACGATTGAAAAACTTGTCGCTGAAACAAAAAAGGCGTTGCTTAAAACGCCTTCTGAAAATAATAATTTTAATTGCGCGAACCCAAACGAAATTATCTTCAAAAATCTTTTGGACGACTAATATTGCGCTGTCGTGGCCTCAAGGAGAGAATTCGTCACAAAATAAGTAATGGCGTAAGCCGACAAAATAATGAGCAGCCCTATCACCGAAGAAGTTATAATGCTTTTCGCCTGGGTTGTTTTTTTTTCGTCCCCTGCCGCGGTCATCCACAAAAATCCGGCGTAAAGAATAAGAACCAAAAACACAGTGCCGAGAACTGACAAAGCTATTCTGATTATATTTCCGACCGTAGCCGCCAAACTTCCGCCTCCGGTGGCAGGTTCATATCCCGCTTCCTGCGCCACACCCTCGGTAAGCTCGTTGATATTCAACACGGCTAAAGACGCTGTCGGAGCCAAAACCGCGAACGCCAAACTTAAAATCGCCAAACCATGCAATATTTTTTTATTCATAAATATAAAATTAAAAATTGGTGTAAATTTTAATTTGATGCGCCCGCCTCCGATTCCGCGCTGCTTCCGCCCGCGATTTTTGTCGTTACAAAAGAAGTAATGGCATAAGCGGATACCGTGATGACAAGACCTATCACCGCGGCTTTGATTATATCTTTCGCTTTTGTTGTTTTCTTTTCATCTCCTGCCGCTGTCATCCAAAGATAACCGGCATAAACCATTAAAATCAAAAACACGGTGCCGAGCGTTCCCAACGCGATTTTTATTATAGTTCCAACGCTTGATGTAAGATTGCTTTCAAGGCCTGTGTCGCCTGCGGCTTGTTGCAAATTTTCCATAGCGTCTCCCAACCCCTTCGCTTCCGCGCAAGCCATTGGCAATAAAATCAGAAACGAAAAAACAATTAAAACTGCTATATATTTTTTCATAAATTTTAAATAAAAGTTATTTTTTAAATTGGAGAACATTCGTTATCCGCATAAAAACACTCTCCATCGACGACGCAATTGTTCTCTGTTCTTTCTTCACACGGCACTACTTCAATAGTATAACAACCATTCTCACTGTCATACATACACTCTCCTCCTGATATACAATTACTCTCTGTCCTTTGCGCGCAAGGCGCGGTTGTCGTTTGCACTTCTTCACCACCGCCTGTCAAACTTCCAAAAACGAAATTCGCCAAAGCGTAAGCCGCGAGCACAAGCACCAAACCAACAACCGCCGCCTCCATTGTGTCTTTCGCTTTTGTCACTTCATCCGATTTGCCCATCGCTTTCATCCAAATAAAACCGGAATATAAAATCAAAAGAAAAAACAAAACTCCGAGCAGAGCGAGTCCGGCTGATATAACGGATCCGATTACTCCGGGCACTGTCGTTTCGCCTCCGATGCTTCTTTGCAGTCCGGCCGTGTCAGCCGCTCTTTCAATTCCGTATTTATCGGTTCCATTTGTGGCAAAAACGAAAATCGGCGCGACTAAAACCAAAACCGCGGCGAACAAAAATATTTTTAAAGCTCTTTTTTTCATAAAAAATAATTCCTTTTTTTAATCGTTCCATTATTAAAAATTCGTCCGAATATTTTAACAATAAAACCATTAAAAAATCAACGAGCGAGAACGGCGCGCCTGTTTCCCATGATTATGCCGACGAAACAAACGCGCCTATCCGCTTTTTTATTTTTATACTCCTGTTGTAGCGCTCATTAAACTGTTGATGACAAAACTGGTCAACGCGTAAGCCGACAATATAATTGCCAAGCCGATTACGCCGCCGAAAATCCATTTTTTGGCATTTCCTGTTTTTGTTTCATCACCGCCGGCAGTCATCCAAGTGAAACCGCCTATCAACACTATCACGACCGCAACTATACCCAAAAGTCCCATGGCCACTTTTATTATTCTGGCTATGGTAACGCGTATATCGGAAGTGCCTAAACCTATTTGTTGAGCAGGCTGTAAACATAACGGGTCATTCGCGCCGCAAGGATTCGTTTGAGCGAGAACCGGCGTCGCCAATAACAAAACAGACGCCAATACCGCGAACGCTAAAAATTTCTTTATCATATTCTCACCCCCTCTCTAAATTAATGATTTACTAATTCAAGTTTATTATATCACTTAAATACTTCCGCTTAAAGCCTTTATTACAGTTGACACCAAGAAATAACTCGCTAAAGCGATTGCAACACCAACAGCGGCCCAAACCATTGTTTGCGTTCCTTTTTTTACTTTTTCCGGATTACCGGCGGAAGTGAGCCATTGAAAACCGCCCCACACAAGCATTAACAAAGCCAACGAACCGAGCGCGCCCAAAGCGCCTTTAATAACTTGCCCTAAAATAACCGGCAAGTCGGTAGCTCCGCTACTCAAAGGATTTACAAGACGAATTTCTCCGGAAGAACCGGACTCTTCCGTTTGCCCGCTCGCGCTTTCTTCCGATTGATTTGGCAGAGATTGCTGTTGCGCTGTTGATTCTGTCGCGCAAGTTCCTGAAAGCGGTTGGCATCCGGACATCTGGCAGTTCGCTTCTGCCGCGGCTTGGGTCGTGTAATTATCACAGCTGTCGGCGCACACGCACATAAAACTTTCTTCCGCGTTACTTGATGAACTTCCGGATGTGTTGGATTGACGAGGAGTTGATGTCCAATCAGCTTGGCAGTCGTTTTTTGTGTTACAAATTCCGCCTGAAATACCCCCGTTTCTTCCAAAACTCGCGCATGCAGATTCATTTGGAACAACACTTCCTTTTACCCAAATTTCAAAACATCCATCATCTGTTATGCAACAATATGCGGTTTTTCCAGCAGTGCCAGACCCCCACCCATCCGCGCAATAACTATTATCTCTGCATCTTCCTGAATTTTGAGTTAAGTCGGGAAACAAACTTGAAAAATTCATTGACCCTGTTTTTGATTCAATCTGGGCGCAAATAACCGTTCCGTCCGCTTCTTGGGATGAAGGAACAAAGCAAGAATATTCCGATACCGCTTTCGCCGGAACAGCTGAAAACGCAAAAAAAACACTGGAAAAAAATACAATCGCGATTGATGTTAAAACTTTTGTTTTCTTTCTGAACATAAAATTTTTGTTATTCCGACTATCTTGGTTGTCATTGCGAGGATCCGCCCAGGGCGGAAACGCGGCAATCCCAATGTTTCAGAAATACATTGCCGGCACTACCGAACCATGGGATTGCTTCGTCGCTTACTTCGCTCGCTCCTCGCAATGACAATTTATAAGTCGTCTTATATTTCATTTATCCCAAAATATCAAAAACGAATTTTACCAAAATATAACTGCCGAGCATCACGATGACACCCATGCTTGTCCAAATAAATATGCTTTTTGCTTTTACAATTTTTTCTTTTGCTCCTGCGGCGGTCATCCACAAAAATCCGGCGAAAATATAAAGGACCAAAGTTATGGAGCCGATAAAAGCCATCAACGCGTTTATCACGCGACCAATAAGTTCAGAAACATCTCCAAAATTCATCGGATTTAAACTTCTGGCCTCCGCGCGCAAATCAATACCCGAAGGTTGTCCTCCGGAGGATTCTGTTTGCGTATTTTCAATAACTTCCGGACTGGCGGATGGACAATCGCCTCTTTCCACGGTTCCCGCGACGCAAACGCTAAAAACTCCTATATTTTCTCTAAACGTCACTGTGGAGCATTCGCCGGTTAGTTTGCTTTCACATTTATAAAGAACTACTCCGCCTGAACAAACTCCCCATCGCATCAATATATTTTCTCCGATGCATATCGGCTGGCAACTCATACTCGCGGTCGGGTCGCATGTTAAAGATTTTTCGTCGCAACTTGTTTCGCGAAAAGATTCGCTTCCGCTGTTGCTTACGATTCTCTCGCGCTGAACGCAACCGTATGGAACCAAAACATTGCCGGCAAAAACAGGCGTTGAAAAAGCAAAAAATATTATAAAAATCAAACAAAAGAAAAATAATGAACGCATAAATTACAATTTAAATTCTCCTTTTATGCCAACGGCATCGCCTAAAAAATTGATTAAAAGATAAGCGCCGAAAGCCACGAGCAACCCAGTTACAGCGGCAATCATTATGTTTTTTCCTTTCTTCACTTCTTCCGGATTTCCGCTTGACATCACCAAAGTAAAACCGCCAAAAACGAACGCTCCCAAAGCCAAAGCGCCAATAATTGAAAATAGCCAACGACCGATGTTAATCGCCAAAATTATAAAAACATCCACGCTTCTGCATTCGCCGCTCAAATTGTCTTCGGTGGCGCATCTCGGCATAAACGCCCCAACAATTCCTCCAGACGATGCCTCGCTTTCATCCGCGGCGCTTTGTCTTTGAATTGTTTCGTATCTTGCGCGCCAAGCGCTTACATTGTTCGCGCAACTTTCATCCGTATTTTTTAACAAACAAGAACAAAAATCAAAACCAAGGCGAGCGCATATCGCTTCGGATTGTCCGTTACATGTTTCTTGCGAATTATTAGTGGTGCATGTCGCGTCAAAACGATGTCCTGTTAAATTTTCCGCGGTTGCCTGTTCCAAATTGCTAGAACAAAAACACCCATTCGCCGCCTGCGCGACAGGAACTGAATAAAATGTGAAAAAAACGCCCACGAGAAATACAACCGCGATTGATATAAAAATTTTTGTTTTCTTTCCGAACATAAAATTTTTTGCTATTTTTGTCTCATTTTAAGTCTCCGCCAAAGACGGGATATCGGGAATGGCAAACGATAATTGAGTAACTGAAAATTTATTAAAAATTGTAAATTGATAATTGAAAATTTTGGACAAAAGAGATTCCTTCGCTTCGGTCGGAATGACAGCGACAATTCGTAATTCATTGTCTATCGCCTACAATGTCTGATTCACCTTTGCCGCGGCGCGGTCCAAAATTCCCTGCCTGTATTCCAAAATTCTTGACGGTTCAGCCGGTGTCTGCAACCACTCGCGCGCCATGTCAGTAATCGCTCGCGCGGCCGATTCATAATTTTTACCTTTATACCAACTTTCCGCGACAAGCAATTGAGAAATAAATGGCTCCAAATCCGGGTTGTCTTTTTGTTCTGTGATGTAAATTCGCATAGCTGTTAATCGCCCTGACTGATCCAAATATTCTTTATTGGCTTTGGAATGCGCGAGAAAATTTATAAGCGCCCACGCTTCATTTTGATATTTTGATTTTGACACCACGCTTTGCACCCAATAATTCGCCGCGTTTACCGGTTTTTCCGGATTCAATTGCGGCATCGGAATAATGCCAAAATTCAATTGTGGAGCGAGTCCTTTGATTACTGAATATTGATGCTGATAACCGAAGAAAAAAGCTACTGAACCGTTTACAAACCTGTCCAAAGCATTGCCCATTTCTTCATTCCAGGTATATGTATCGCGAGTAGAGTTTGCAAAATCGGAATAAAAATTCATTACGCCCATTGCGGGAGATTCTCCGCCAGCGCTGAATTGCGTAACAGAGTTGAATATCGCTTTACCGGAGCTGTCGGTGAAATTTAATCCGCTTTGTTTGAAAAGTATGTAAAGTATGTCTTCGGCCGACGGTATATTATTGCCTGTTCCCAAAGCCGCGCCCGACTGAATTATTTTTCCGGTGGTCTTGTTGTATTTTGTAATTTTTTTAACCGCCGCTTGAAAATCTTCCCAACTTGTCGGTGTTTCAGCTACGCCGGCTCTGTCCAATAAATCTTTGTTAAAATAAACGGCCATAGTGTCAAAAGATAACGGCAAACCATACGCCTTTCCGTCAATCACAACATCGTTTTTTACAGCAGAAACATATTCTTTGTCTATCTGGCTGACTGTCGGCAAACTTTGCGTTTCCATTGATATAATCGCTTTTTCGCCAACCATTCCTTTTTCAATTGTCGTGCGGGCTATCTTAGCGCTCGCCGGCATAGACGCTAATTTCGTTTGAAATTCTTTCATCCAACGATTGCGGACTGAAATAATATCCGGTCCTTTGTCTTCCGCCAATTCTTCAACCAAAAGCGGATATAATTCCTCATAACGAAGCTGGCGTAAATTCACGGTTATTTGCGGATGGTCAATTTTAAATTTGGCAATCAAACTTTTTAACGCGTCCACATCATCAAAAACCGTCCAGTATTCCAAAGTAACCGGCTTTGCCGCCGCCTGTTCTTCAGGCGACGCGGTTTTACAGCCGAATCCTGCCGTAATAAAAACGCTTGCCAAAAAAATTAACAAAACTTTTTTAAACATATATATTTAAAAATTTTTAATCGTCGTTGCGGAATTGAAAATTGACCGTTGGTATTATATCACACTTTTAAGATATTTTCTAAAATCTTCCGCCAATTTTTTATCGCGCAACGCGAAATCAACATTTGCTTTAAGATAGCCAAGCTTGGAACCTGTGTCGTAATAAACTCCGTCAATCAAACGCGCGTAAATCGGCCTCTTTTTCAAAAGTTTAAAAATCGCGTCAACAAGCCAAAGCTCATTATCTTTTCCAAGCTTTGTGCTTTCCAACGCTTCAAAAATATCAGGCGTTAAAATATAACCGCCCAAACTCGCGAGCAATGACGGGGCTTTTTCCGGTCCGGGTTTTTCCACGATATTTTTCACTTGGTAAATATCTTTTTCTATTTCCAAGCCGTCTAAAATTCCGTATTTTTTTGTTCCTTCTTTGTCCACCTTATACGCGGTCAAAACCGGGTCGCCGTATTTTTCAAAAACATCAATCAATTGTTTTAATTGCGGTTTTTTTTCCGCGTAAAAAAATTCGTCTCCCCATACAACCGCGAACGGTTCGTCTCCGATTATATTTTTCGCGCAAAGCACGGGCGTTCCGTTGCCATACGGACCTTTTTGACGAATAAAAATAAAATTTGCCATTTCGGCTATTTTACCAACTTCTTTTTCCATTTCGTCTTTACCTTGTTTTTTCAACCAATTTGAAAGTTCATAATTCGGACTGAAATGATCTTCCACCGCGCGCTTGCTTGGACCGGTGACAAGAATAATATCCTCAATTCCGGCGCGCACAGCTTCTTCAACGACATATTGAATAATCGGTTTATCCACGACTGGCAACATTTCTTTCGGCTGCGCTTTAGTGGCTGGCAAAAATCTTGTGCCAAGTCCGGCAACCGGTATAACAAGTTTTTTAATATGAGACATACAATATATAAATAAATTTCAAATATCAAATTTTTAATCAAGCTCAAAACCAAAATGTCAAAAAATGATTTGAAATTTGGTATTTGGATTTGATTGAAAATTGGTCATTGGGTTTTGGGGTTTTGAAAATATGGATTCCCGCCTGCGCGGGAATGACAAGTTATGTATAATTATTATACCAAAACCCCAATTTAAGGCAATCTCTAAAATTTCCGCCTTGTTCTTCATTTTATAACTTCCCAACTTATCAAAACATACTGCTTACCAACAGGAAAACCCGGCGGAGGACCGTAAGAAAGATTTGAATCATAAGTGGAGTTCGTATTTATATAACCTGATGTCACCACTCCTGCTGCAGAAGCCCAACTCCAAGTCCAAATTCCCGCGCTTATGACCGAACCGTAAATATACAAATTGTCCTTTTTATTTCCCGGATAGTCATACCTTTTAGCAGCGCCGTTATAAGCGAGAAGCGCCGCGTCAATTTCCAAAGTATTTAGAGAGTTATAAGGCACGAGTATATCTTTGTCGGCGATCAACCCCAAAACATGATTACCGTCTTTGGCATGATAAATTATATTGCCGTTTATGATAATAGATTTGCCTTCAGCTGTGCCAATGGTCGCGCGCCCGTTCACTGTTCCATCAACCCATACATTGTCTTCAACATAAATATACCCGTTACTTGGCATATCATAAAGAGTGGCAGTACCAAAAGTTTTTGCGTCTATACAATATAAATGATGGTGACTGTCGCCGATATCCTTGCCCCAATAACAATCGGTTGTTTTAACTTTTCTGATGCTTATTTTTCCGTTATCCAAAAATTGCAAATGCCACCCTTGCTTTCCGGATGAAGATAAATAAATTCCGCCGTTGTCAGGATCCGCAGCATCCTTTATTTCTCCAAGTTTGGCGGTAACTGCGTCAAAATCAACCTCTGGCATTGGAAACTGCCAATAATCGCTCGGACCGCCATCGCCCCAAACCCCGTCTCTGGTTTGATTACTGCATCCGTGAAATACTTTGCAAGTATAAGTCGGCATCATGCTGGTTACAGGCGCGTCGCAAACTCCGTCAAAACGAATGCCGCCGTTGGAATGAAATTTTCCATGCGTTGTTTCCGTGTCTCCTATCCAAACATCCGTGTCAGTCAAAAAAGCGTAATCGGTCAAAGAAGGAAAACCTATTCTAGCTTTTATTATTCTTAAACTTTCCGCCTGCGTGTCCAGCCAACCTGTGGATTCCACGGTTACAACAGTTGAACCGCTCGCCGGCGGAGTGATATTCAAAGAAAAATGTCCGATAACATTTCCATCTTTATCCTTGTATTCATGGACATAAGGCCCTGGCACGCCCGTGCCGTCTTGATAATCATCGTCATCGTGCGCCAAATGCCAACGGTAATAATTTATGCCGGCATCGGCGATTTGAAAAGCCATCTCGCGATTATGTTTTCGCGTTGAAGCGCGGTTTTCAAAAATCGCGTAGCCCGAAACGCCGACAACAATGAGAGTAAAAGCGAGCGAACCGAAAACAAGAGCGAATAATAAAATGCTTCCGGATTTATCTCCGTGAAACAATTTAAAAAAATTTTTCTTCCTATTTGGCATAATTATTTTAATTCCCTTTCAAATTTCTAATCATCGTTTTCGCTTCAATGCGGAAAGGCACGGGCGACATATTCGGGTCTTCTTCTAAAATCAATAAAATTTTTACCACTCTCACTTGTGTTACATTGATCGGCTGGACAAGCGGTTCTTCTGAGCCGCTAAAATTTTCATCATAATAATAAAAAACAGGGTCGCTTCCATTAGCAACATCGTGCGCGATTATTATTACAACTTCATTCGCCGGATTGTATAAAATAGGAGACCCGCTCGGCTCAATCACTCCTTTTTTAAAATTTGTCGCATCTTTAAAATATCTGACTCTCTCAGCCAAACCGTCAGCGTCAATATCGGAATAAAAAATTATTTGCTGGCTCGCGGCCGATTCCAAAGGATACGCTCCAACGCCGGAAATTTTTGCCGTGCGCAATTCATTCCCGAAATCCTGCGCGGTTTTTCTGCCTTCATTTTGAGTTGATAATTGTTCCCAAACGACATTTTTTGAATAATCGCTGAAAAGATAAAGAGATATTATCGCTATCGCCAACAAAGCGAAAATAGCGACAGCCACTATAGCCTCCAAAATCGTAAAACCTTTTTTATTAAATTCAAAATTCATATTACTCTCCTATTAGCTCGGCGATAAATTAACGACCACATCCATATTTCCGGAAATATCCAACGGTCCGCTACTTGAAATGTAACCCGACCGGCTTACTTCCAAATTATAATTTCCTGATGAAAAACCGTAGAAAAAAACCTGACCGGGAGGAGTGCAGTTGTTCGTAAAAGTGAACGCGACTTCTGACAACATCGGCGTGTATCTGTCATCTTCCGTGTTTAAATAAACTCGGTAACGCATATACCTTCTGCCGTTATTACCGTTATAAATTAAAGTGGAAGTCGTGGTGTAAAAAGTGGTGGAAACGCCATCCGGACCGGTAAATTCCCACGATGCCGGATTCGGAGAGTTGTCAGTCGCGATTTGAAAAAGAACGGAATTGACTCCTGTATCTTCCGGCTGAGCAAGCGGCTCCCAAATTATATTGCGAAAATTAACGCCGGCTCCCAAATCAAAAGTTGATGACTCAAGCCAGCCGCTCATTAAATACCGCGAGCTTACTTTTTTTAATTTTAAATCTCCATCAGGCGAATCCGTTTCCAAATTTCCATTGTCTATAAAATATTGATTTTCATTTATAAAATCGCTTTGCCCTCCTCCGCATGACCAATCTGTCTGGCGAGTATAGCCCAAATCTGTTGATAAACTTTCATCGTATCCGGTTCCTGTTAAACGCGCGAAAACATCTGAAAGCGGCAGACCGGTTCCGGCATCTTTTACTTTTACCAAAAGCGAATTGTCTGAATGCGCGCGTAAAACCAAAGAAACATCTTGGCTTAAACCGGGAGTTAAATGTACCGGCGACATAGGAATTGAACCCGCGAGGTCATAAGCCGTGCCGGACGCGCTTAAATAATAATGGTCCCATTCCATGTTGGCAAAATCCTTCTCGCCAGAACCGTCTGTAATATGCGAACCGTCAAATTTATAAATTGTCGGGTCAACGCCTATTATTTTATTGCCGTAGATGCTGAAAGTTTTGTTCGCCAAAGCTGAACACGACGGACTTAAAGTTTTTACAAGCATATTGCCCGTATGATCAATGGAAAAATTAATTTCAGTAATGTATTGGCTTGCCACGGTGGAAGGCAATTTGGTCGGATACGGATTTTGCGATGTCGGAGAAATTGTGTAATCGCTTGAATATCCGAATTTGCTCACGGTGATATTATAGCTGAAAGTGCCGGTGGGCGTATCTATCACGCGCAACATTCCGTCGTTGTCAGTCACTTCATTGATAATAATATCCGGCTCGGCGTTCGTGTTTTCTATATGTACACTCGCGCTGGATACAGGCAACCCGTTCATATCAAAAACATGAACGAACAGCGCGCCATTGTCGCTTTCACCTTCAAAATTTTTCGGGGACACAAGCGTGCTTAAAATCACCGGCTCTTGCTGATTGCAGTTGGAACAAATTATAGACATCTCCGCCAATTTATAATCCGCCGGCGCGGTATCATTCGGAGTTCCGCCGATGGTGCCGTCAAACGGGTCGTCAATATTGCGAACCGTGGTTGTGATATTAAAAATCGTATTGTTGCGCGTGACGGTTTTTTCATGCTCTAAAACTCCGTCCGGTATTCCGCCGACAACGCCGACTTCATCAAATTTCAAGTTTCTAACCACTTCCAATTCCTCGCTTAAAATTGAAGTCTCCAAAATTCGCATGCGCGATTGATAAACGATTTTAAATATAAGCTGGGTTCCGCCATAGACGCCGAGCGCGAACAACAAAAATACGGCTGTGGCGACTACCACCTCCAGCAACGCGAATCCTCTGATAAATTTTCCATTCATTGCCATAACTCTATTATACCAAAAAAAGACAATTATTTACACGCGCGCAACGCGCATTGACAAAAAAATAAAAATTATATATACTTTTTTTAAGTTTAGTTCTTTCAAAGGAGAAAAATAATGGCAAAAGTATGCAAAAAAAAGGAATGCAAAAGAAACAAAGAAAATGAAAAATTCATGTTTTCTGATAAATACTGCGACCAGTGTGGGGAAAAACTTGGTGAGACGCCCGACCCTAAATGTATATGCGGGTCTCTGATATTTCCGCACGAAAATTTTTGCACACATTGTGGAAAGGAAATTAAAAAAAACTAAGACCTGAATTTACGAAAAATATCCGGCGGACGCCATTCTCCGCCTTTTTTAATACAAAAACTTGATTTCATTTTTTATTTATGATATAAATTTATCAAGAAAATGCCCGGATGGCGGAACTGGTAGACGCGTTGGACTTAAAATCCAATGGAGCAATCCGTGCCGGTTCAATTCCGGCTCCGGGCACAAAAATAAAATAGATAACTTTAAGGTTCGTCCGGTCATTCGACTGGACGACTGCCTACCGCCTGCCTGCCGGTAGGCAGGGCAGGCAGGCCCAGTCGGATGGTTGGGCTTACACTAAACCATTTAAGCCCAAAACAGTCTAAATGTTCAACTCATCGCCTTTGGTGGGTTTTTTCTTTTTGGCTAATTTTAGCCAAACCAAACCATTGACAAAATCGCCAAAATGTGCTATAATTAAGTGTTCTTTGAAAATAAATAGAGCGTCAAACAAGGCCATTTACTGGAATTGTTTGACCCACAACCAATCCGCTTTAAAAGCGAAAAGGAGAAGGATAAATGGAAGAAAAATATTACGATTACACGGAGTGGAAAACAGCTCTCGAAAGAGAACTAGAGAAAATTGAAAAAGAAAGAAAAGAAGAAGAAGTAGAAGACGAAGAGGATAAAGAAGAGGAAGAAGAAGAGAAAAAATAAAGAAAAAAAGTCGTGTCAAACAAGGCCATTCCAATATGGAATTGTTTGACCCAATACACCCACTCTTGACGATTTAAACATAATCGCCGAGGGTGGGTTCTTTTTTTACTCGTTTTTTTTGTTTTATCCGTTTCTCACTCCGCAATAATCAAACTTGTCTTTTATTTTTTCACGGATATTTTCTAAATCTTCCCTTTGCAAATATTTTTTACCCCTTAAACCTTCGTCCATCAATTCATTTTCATCGGAAAAACGTTGGAGATAATAAGCGCGCGAACCGGCGAGCGATTCGGCGATTTCCATAATATCTTCTTCCGCCAACAACGGAAAAACCGTGGTGCGAAATTCATAATCCACGCCTGAATTTTTAATAATATCCACCGAACGCGCGATATTTTTAAAATTCAAACCGGGTAAAAAATAATTATACGCTTCTTCTTCCAAAGGCGACTTCACATCCATGGCGATGTAATCCACTAATTTTTCCGACAATAAATTTTCCAAAACTTCCGGGTTGCTTCCATTCGTGTCCAATTTTACCAAAAGCCCGAGCGATTTTATTTCAGCCAAAAATTTTTTTAAATCCGCCTGCAAAGACGGCTCCCCTCCCGTAACGCACACGCCCTCTAAATAATCTTTGTTCGTGTTCAAATAATCCAACACTTCTTTTTCGGAAAAAGCCGGCGATTCAAATTCCGAAATTGTCGTTAAACGCGGATTGTGGCAAAACGGACAGCGAAAATTACAGCCTGAAGTAAAAACCGTAGCCGCGACTTTCCCGGGATAGTCAATCAGGGTTAATTTTTCCAACCCGCCGATAAGCATAAAACGAAATTAATAAGTAATGTGTCGCCATTCCGACCATGTCGGGATTCGGACGATCGCAATTGTCATCCCCGTGAAAACGGGGATCCAAACAATCGCAAATGGATTCCCACTTTCGCGGGAATGACAACAGAGATCCATACTAATCCTGCCCGCCCCTTTCAACACGGCGCGAATGTTTTTCTCATCTTAAATTCTTCCTGCTTGCCCCTATGCCACTGGCTTACGGGACGAATATAACCGACGATGCGTGAATACACTTCACACGGCTGGGCGTTCGGACACAACGGACAATTATGATGTTCGCCTGCGATATATCCGTGCACGGGACAAACGCTGAAAGTCGGAGTTAAAGTAAAATAAGGCAAACGGAATTTTTCAAAAACTTTCCTCACTAAACTTTTTACGGAATTCGTGTCAACCAATTTTTCTCCGATGAAAGCGTGAAACACGGTTCCGCCGGTATATTTTACTTGCAAATCATCCTGTAATTTTAAAGCCGCGAACAAATCTTCTGTAAAATCAACCGGCAATTGCGTTGAATTTGTGTAAAACGGTTCAGCTTCGCCTGACGCGATTATGTCTTTATATTTTTGTTTGTCTTTCAAAGCCAACCTATACGAAGTACCTTCGGCGGGAGTCGCTTCCAAATTATAAAGATTACCTGTTTCTTTTTGATATTTTACCAATCGGTCGCGCATAAAATCCAAAACTTCCGAAGCGAACATCACTCCTTCTTTCGTGGAAATATCCTTACCCAAAAAATTCAAAAGCGCCTCGTTCATTCCGATAAGTCCGATTGTGGAAAAATGATTACCCCAAAATACTCCTCTTTGTTTTTTGGCGTTGGCGAGATAATAATTGGAATAAGGATAAAGTCCTTTTTCAACAAAATTTTCCAAAATTTTTCTTTTAATTTCCAGTGACTCTTTCGCCAAATCCATAATTTTTGTCAAACGGTTAAAAAAATCCTTTTTTGTTTTTGACAAATAACCTATGCGAGGCAAGTTAACCGTGACAACTCCGATACTGCCTGTAAGCGGAGCCGCGCCAAAAAGTCCTCCGCCGCGTTTATAAAGTTCACGATTGTCCAGACGCAAACGGCAGCACATACTGCGCGCGTCTTCCGGCTTCATTTCAGAATGGATAAAATTGGCAAAATACGGGATGCCGTATTTGGCTGTCATTTCCCAAATACCGTTATAATTAGGATTATCCCATTCAAAATCCTTGCCGATATTTATGGTTGGAATCGGAAAAGTGAACACACGACCGGCCGCGTCTCCTTCCAAATAAACTTCGGCCAACGCTTTATTTAAAATATCCATTTCTTTTTGAAATTCTCCGTATGTTTCTTTCTGCGGTTTTCCGCTTTTAAGCACCGGCAAATTTTTCAAATGCCCCGGCACGTTCAAATCCAAAGTAATGTTGGTGAACGGCGTTTGAAAACCGACCCTGGTCGGAACATTGCAATTGAAAAGAAACTCCTGCAACGCCTGCTTTACTTCTTTATAAGATAAGTTGTCATAACGGATAAAAGGAGCGAGTAAAGTATCAAAATTTGAAAGCGCCTGCGCCCCGGCCGATTCGCCTTGCAGAGTATAGAAAAAATTCACAACTTGTCCAAGAGCCGGACGCAAATGGCTCGCCGGTTTGGATTGAAGTTTTCCGGACACGCCTCCAAAACCGCGCGCGAGCAAATCATATAAATCCCATCCGCAACAATATGTGCCGAGAATATCCAAATTGTGCAAATGAAAATCTCCGTCCTGTCCGGCCTTGCGAATCTCCGGAGGATAAATTTTATTCAGCCAATATTTTTTTACCACATAAGAAGAAACGTAATGATTCAAACCCTGCAAAGAATATGTCATGTTGCTGTTCTCTTTCACATCCCAACTCAACTCGCCGATATACTGCCCGACCAAATCAATGGCTTCGTCTGTCGCGACTTTTGCTTCGCGCATATTGCGGTGCTGTTCGCGATAAATAATATACGCCTTCGCGGAATCCAATAAATCATTCAGCATTAACACTTCTTCCACCGTATCTTGTATATCTTCAATCTTCGGGGATTCTTTCTTTTTAAAACGACGGTTTAATAAAGACACTACTTCCTGCGTAAGTTTACGCGAAAGTTTACTGTCGCCAGCATCAGTCGCAGTGAGCACTTTAAAAATCGCGTCATAAATTTTTTTCGGATTGAATTTATCCAAACCCCCATTTCTTTTTTCCACGGTTTTAATGTGCTTTTTTTCTTTTTTGACCATCATAAATTTAAACTTTTAAATTTGTAATTTTATTGTATTTATAATTTGTAATTTATAATTCATCCGCTGCAACCTTAGTATAACATAGTATAAACTATGCGCAAAATAAAATCAAAATTTTCCAAAAATTAAAAAATAATTTAACGAATATTGTCAACTTATTTTATCCACAGGGAAATCGGACGTGGACTGTGGACGATGGACGTTGGACGTTGGACCATAGACTATAGACCATAGACTATAGACCATTGACCATAGTCCGCAGACCATAATCCATAGACCGTAACAAGCAGTGGACTTTGTTCGTTTTTGGAATTATAATAACCATATTAACTGTCATTCCCGTGAAAACGGGAATCCATACAATCAGACAACAGATTCCCGTTTTCACGGGAATGACAAGCATTATTTAACATTGCTATTATGGAAGAAGAATTACAAAATGAATGCCCCGACCGAATAGTGGAGCCGCAAATAGATGGGGAGAACGCCGAAGAAACGCTTTTGGAGAATACTTTGCGTCCGAAACAACTGTCTGATTTCGTCGGGCAAAATCAAATCAAAGAAAACTTGAATATAGCAATACAAGCCGCCAAAAAAAGGCAAGAGTCATTGGAGCATGTTTTGCTTTGCGGAAATCCCGGGCTCGGCAAAACCACGCTAGCCCACATCATCGCCAAAGAAATGGAAAGTAAAATCAAAATGACTTCCGGTCCGGCTTTGGAAAAAGTCGGCGACCTTGCCGCCATACTTTCCAACATGCAGGAAGGCGAAGTGCTTTTTATAGATGAAATACATCGCCTCAACAAAACCATTGAGGAAGTTTTGTATCCGGCTTTGGAAGATTACGCTTTGGATATTATTATCGGAGCGGGACCCGCCGCGCGCGTGATTCGCATTCCGCTTCCGCGATTTACTTTAATCGGCGCCACCACAAAATTAAGCTTGCTGTCAGCTCCTTTGCGCGACCGTTTCGGTTTTCATTTTCATTTGAATTTTTATGAAGAAAACGAAATTGAAAAAATTTTGGAACGCAACGCGCTATTGTTGGAAGTTGAGTCCGCTGAAGACGCGCGCCGGATGATAGCTAAAAGCTCGCGCCGAACTCCGCGCGTTGCCAATCGCCTTTTAAAAAGAGTCCGTGATTACGCGCAAATAAAAAACAACGGTTTGATAAATGCCGACACCGCGTCAGAGGCGCTGAAAATGCTTACAATAGACGGATACGGCTTGGATGAAATTGACCGTCGTTTGCTTAAAACTTTAATTGAAAAATTCAATGGCGGACCGGCCGGCTTAAACACGCTTTCAGCGGCAATATCCGAAGAAATGGAAACAATTGAAACCGTTTATGAACCGTTTTTAATACAACTTGGATTTTTGGAACGCACGGCGCGCGGACGCAAAGCCACGCCAGCGGCGTATAAACATTTGGGGTGCGAACAGCCGAAAAATACCTTGCTGTAATTTTTGCGTTTATTAAAAATTTTAATTTTTTATATGGTCTCCGTTCCTATTTATATTTTTCTGTTTATTTATTTCGCGTTTTTGGCGGTATTCGTTTTTTACTCGTTAGTTAATATTTATCATTTAGTGAGTACCGGCGCGCTTACAATGGTAAGCTTTGTCGCCACTTTTTTCGTTTCAGCGCTTTCGGTTATTGTTTTATTTTTCACTTGGCAATTTCTGCAAAACGCGGATTGGCAACAACCGATTACAGTTTGGAACAACGAATGGATTTCATTCAATTCTAATTTGTTTTAATATGACAGCGGAAAAAATCATACATCCGAAATCTTACGAAAAAACATTCAAAATCGTGCGCCGAGACCTTATCACTTTCGTTCCGCCGCTCGCGCTTTTTATTTTGCTCGCGGCAGCGCCAGTGGGAGTGAACTTTCTTTTGCAGAGAATATTTCCTACTCTGATGCAAAGCCCAGCCGTGTTTATCATTCTCATTCTTTTCGGAAGCGTCTATTGTCTTTCCGTATTGCTTTTTCTTTATTCTTATTTTATTTCGTTTTATCTGGATATGTGGGTTATTACCAACGACAGGTTGGTTGATATTGAACAAATCAGTTTGTTCGGACGCAGCGTTTCCGAAGTTGACCTTTACCAAATACAAGATATTACTTCGGAAGTGAAGGGTTTTTTTCCTTCCATATTTGATTACGGCACAATAACTTTACAAACAGCCGGCGCCGTGCCTAAATTCATTTTAAAAAATGTGCCTGACCCGAACGGCTTGAGAAAATTTATATTGGATATGGCTTCGGAAGACAAAAATTTTCACGGAAGATAAAAATAAAAAAACCGCCCTATCATTTGACAAGGCGGTTTTTATTTTTAACTTTTCTTCGGCAATTGCTTCTCAACTTTTTCTTTCGCCGCCAATAATTCGTCAAGTTTTTCCGCCCATTCTTTTTTCCACTCATTCGTGTTCTCAATATTTCCCGCTTTCGCGAACGAATTAAATGTATTTTTTTCTTGATGCTCTTTTATCAGCTTATTGATTTTTTTTAAAACTTCTCTTTTTTTGTCATCGCTTTTAAAAACCGCCTCGGAACGCGATTGAATATTCATTTTTTGTTTTTCTATCGGATGTTTTTTATTTATGTTTTCCGGATTGACGAATAATAATGTTTCTTTCATATTAAATTTAATTAATAATGTAAAAAAAATAGTTTTTTAATAATATTGAGTCAAAATATCGCTTTTTTTATCTTTTAATCACCAACCGCCCGATGGCGGCGGTCCTGAAAGGCCGTTTTAAAAGATAAAAAAAGCGATATTTTGACGAAAGCAGTTAGTAAATTTTTTCAATTTCCACTCCTGTGTAATAATACTTCAAAATCTGGTCATATGTCCAGCCGTCTTTGTCAGCGCGCGAAGCCGCATCCTGCATGCTTATGCCGACACCATGCCCCAACATTTTTTCGCCTGTATCGTAAAAACATTCCACGCTCTTAATCCACGGCTTTTCCGTTCCGCCCCAAACTTCAGCCCAAGAGCGAGTATGGCCGTCAGAATGTCCAAAATAAGGCGTAACCACGACATTACTTCCATAAGTAACCATCTCGCCGAAAGTCGCCTGCTCCGCCTGCGCCACGCGCGGCATCATAGTTTCTGAATTGTATCCCAAATAAAGTTGGTCGGCGGTTGTCGCGTATAAATCAAAAGTTCTTTTGTCCGCCGGCACGCCGTTGTTCAAATGATAATACGCGTATGAACGCGCCGCGACAAGCATTGCTTTGATATATTCCATCGCCGCGCCTCCGGATGTTTCGCCGATTCCCGCGATATACAAATCCATCGGCAATTCATTGACGACAAAAGGCGCGTCGCTTTTTGGAGAATATATGTATTCAAAAATTCCGCGATAAGCGTTAAAATTTACATTTCCTTTCCAACTTATATGACGCTCGTAGTCAGGCAAAGTAAAATAATCGTTTAAATTATACGGCGTTAAACGGACAAAATCGCGCGAATTAAAATTCAACGCCTCGCTTGTAAAATTGTAAACTCCGTCTCCGTAATTTAAAGTCGCCGAAATTCCAGATGATAAAAATCCCTTTAAAATTCCTCCGCTCCAAACTTGGTAATCAAAAGACGATTTGAATTTAACCGGTTTTTCGGCCTTGAAAAGGCCGATGCGAACATTCGGTTCGGACACGAGCGCGCGAGCGCTCGTGAAAACCGGTTCAGTATATCCTGATGGCGCGTCAGCCGTTACAATTACCGGCAATTCCAAAATTCCGCCGTCCAAAGTATGCCCGTCAGCCGTAAGTTGAAAACGCGCGATATAATTTCCTTTTTTTGCCGGCGCGCGAAAAACAAACTCCACGCGCAACGATTCGGTCGGAGCCGTTATTTTATTTTCAGTTTTTATTTTAACCTGCGAAACCCACGACTCATCCGACAAATTCGCTTTAATCGCGGTTGAATTCGTCCCATCTTCTTCCGCGCGGCTTCCGGCTTCTTGCCAAAGATAATTATTCCATTTTTTAGTTCCTGAATTGCGATACTGAACGATAAAATTTATTTTTTCTCCTCCGGAAGCAAATATCTTGCGGGCGGAAAAAGCCAACATATCGGATTTGTATTCTTTGTTTATTTTCACGGCCTCATCTTTTATTTCGCCGTCTCCGCGGCTGTTTTCTTCCGCATCAATTGACGCGGCGACGACGTTATTTTTTACGACTTTAATTTTAAAATAAAAATATGTTCCTTGTATCCAAGTTTTGTTTTCCGCCGCCAAATAAAATCTTTCCAAATAATCCCCGATTTTTTGCGGCGCGCTAAGTTTAATTCTCACTTCCCCGATTTTTCCGGGGCTTATGGAACTACTGATTTTTACAGCTTGCGATTTATTCATCCAATCTTTGCTCGCGAAAACGCTTTCGCGATAATTCGGCGCGACAGTATAAACTGAAACAAAATTTTTGCCGGTCGCGGACCAAGTCGTTTTGCCCGTATTTTTAATTCTTACAACGATTTCTTTCGTTTCTCCGGCTTTGATTGTTATCGGGTCTGGAATTGATTGGCTTACATATTTACCGGCATAATTTTTATCTTTAAAAGGCGGGGGCGTAAAATCCGCCGCGAAAACCGGCGCGCAAAAAAACACTAAAACCAAAAAAGAAATAGAAAAAGAAATAGAAAAATTTACAATTCGCATAACTCGTTACTCATAATTCATCACTCATACAACCATTATAACATAACAATTCCTTCCCGTCTTGACAATACTTCGGTTTTTGTTATTATACGTTCAGCACCTTAAACAAAGGAGAAAAAAATGAAAAAAATCAGAAAAATTGTATTAAAAATTTTCGGATGGATTGTTTTTTTTATCGGTTATTCCCTCACTGTTGGGGCGATTCCGACACTGCATCTTTATGCTACTGTAAATAAAATCTCCATACTATTCGGCGTATCCGTTTTCCTCGGGCTTTTGATTGATATCTCGTTGTTGATATTGCTGTTAATATGGCTGATGAGGGGAGTCGGGGAGGAAAAAAAGGAATAAACAGCAACAGCCCTTAATTCAGGGCTTTTTTTAATTCCAAAAAAGCGGTAAAATGAATATGAAATTAAACGGTCATTGGTCATTGGTCATTGCCTGCCTGCCGGTAGGCAGGGGATTTGGAATTTTTTTATTATTTTATTTATGTCTCTCAAGCGACAAATCGCTTTCAACACGGCAATTCAACTTGCCGGAAAATCGCTAAACACGGGAATCGGGCTTTTAATTGTGGCTTTGATGACCCGCTCTTTGGGCGTGGAAAAATTCGGCTGGTTTGTCACTGCCAGCAGTTTTTTGCAATTTATCGCGGTCGCGAACGATTTCGGATTTACAGCCAATACCGCGAGTATGCTTTCGGAAGAAAAATTTGACAAACAAAAAATTTATAACACTCTTTTTACATGGAGGTTTTTAACCGCGTTATTTTTCAACGGCTTGTCTCCGATTTTAATCCTGTTTTTTCCATATCCCGCTCCGGTAAAAATCGCAGCGGCCATTCTTTCTGTTTCTTTTTTCAGCACTGCTTTGAATCAAGTGCTTGTCGGCTATTATCAAACAAAATTAAAAACGCACATTCAGGTTATCGGAGAATTTTTATCCAGAGCGACAATGCTTGTTGGTATTTTCGCTATCGCTTATAAAAATTATGACGGATTTTTACCGATGATGGCGGTAGTTTCCGCGGCATCTTTAATTTATACTATTTTTCTTTGGCTCAAAAGTCAAAAAATTCGTTTTCAAATTGATTGGGGAATATCGCGCGCGCTTTATTATAAAACTTGGCCGATGGCGATTGAAATTATTTTCAACGCCGTTTACCTGCAAGGCGGAAGAATTTTACTGCCTCTTTTTGTTTCGCAAAGCGAGGTTGGATTGGCAGGCGCCGCGTATCGCGTCACTGAAATAGTAATACAGGTTGCCGCCATGGTAATGGGAATAATGCTGCCTCTTACCGCGCGCGCTTGGACGCGAAATCTTCGCGATGAATTTAAACTCCACTACCAAAGAAGTTTTGATTTAATATTGATGTTGCTTATACCGATGGCTGTCGGCATTATTACGCTCGCGACTCCGATTATGAAACTTATCGCCGGCAACGAATTCGCAAACTCCGGAAAAATACTTGCTCTGCTCGGCATTGCCATTGTCGGCACTGCTTTTGGAAATGTCTTTGGATATTTGGCCTTGGCGATAAACAGACAAAAAAATGTGATTTGGATTTATCTTTCCGACGCAATTTTAAGCGCGATCGCTTACGCGTTTTTAATCCCGAAATACGGCGCTTATGGCGCGGCGATGGTGACTGTTTTATCTGAAATTTACGCCGGTTTATTTTTAATGATTACAATCAATCGCTTCGCGCGATTTTGGCCGAGTTTTAAAACTTTTTTCAAGATATCTCTCGCGAGTTTGACAATGGGCGTATCGGTTTATCTCCTTCAACCGATGAATATCGTCTTATCAATCGCGTTTGGGATAATAATTTATGGTGTTTTAGCCTTGCTTCTCAACATTATTTCCAAAGAAACAATAAAAGAAATAATATCTCGCCCTCCTAAATCAAACAATCCGGTTGCTCAACCTTAAAAAATTTGATAAAATACATTAAAATAACTGTGTTTTAATATTAACCAACATTTTTATGGATTTTGCCAAGATCCGCAATATACTTTTTTTTAGTTCGCTCGGATTAGTTACAATTTTATTTCTTTTTATAATCAAACCGTTTTTTTATCCGGTTTTCTGGGCCGCGGTCATCGCGACTCTGTTTCATACTTTTTACGCTCGGATGAATAAATGGATAGGACACGCCGGCATCAGCTCAATTATCACAATGGCCGCCGTAATCATAATTATTATTCTTCCATTGGGATTGCTCGGCAGCTTGCTTTTCAATGAGTCGGTTGATATTTACACCTCAATGAATACAAACGGCCATATCAAAGAAAGCGTGCAAAACACATTAAACTCAATTAAACACAACCCCTACACGCAACAGCTAAATATTGACGAACAATTTTGGACTGAAAAATTCGCGGAAACCGCGCAGAGCATCACCAATTACTTATTCACCGCGTTGAAAAATCTTACGCAAAATTCTCTAATTTTCGCATTGATGTTTATCATAATGCTTTACACGCTTTTTTTCTTCCTGCGCGATGGGGAAAAATTTTTGAAAAAAGCGATGCACCTGTGCCCGCTTGGGGATAAATATGAAAAACTGCTTTACCAAAAATTTACCTCTACCGCGCGTTCCGCGTTAAAAAGCACGTTGATTGTCGGTGGTATTCAAGGCGCGTTGGGTGGATTGTTATTTTGGGCGACAGGAATTCAAGGCGCGCTGATTTGGAGCGTAATTATGATGGTCTTCGCGATTATTCCGGGTGTGGGTTGCGCAATTATTTGGCTTCCTGCCGGTATCATACTTCTCCTTACAGGGCAACTCTGGCAAGGATTGGCGGTTTTAGTTTTCGGATTTTTGTTTATCAGCACGATTGATAATTTATTGCGTCCGATTTTAATAGGCAAAGACACGCAAATGCATCCGCTTCTGATTTTATTTTCAACTTTGGGAGGAGTGATTTTCTTTGGCGTTTCCGGATTTGTGATAGGGCCGATTATCACGGCTCTGCTTTTGTCTTTTTGGGAAATGTATGACAACTATTTCCAAAAAGAACTTTCGCATAACGGAAACTGAAAAAAATCAACACAACGGGGCTATCGCCAGTTTGTCATCCCGAGTGAGGCTCGCGCCGACGAGGGAACTCTGTCCAACAACTTACAACCGGACAGAGATCCCTCGTCACTTCGCTCCTCGGGATGACAATCAAACACTATCTCTTTTTTCGCCCGCCTTCGTCCCGACACACAGTCGGGGCTACGGTGTGGCAAGGGAGAATAAAAAAAATGACAAAAAAAATAAAAAAATACCTCGTTGAATTTTTTCGCGCGGTATTTTGGCTGGAACTTGTTCTTTTAACTTTTCTTTTTTTTGGATGCCGTATCTATGATATGATGCGCATATCAAGCGGTAAAGAACCCTTAGGAAATAGCTTCTTGTGGGAGCTGTTTATCTATTTCAGTATTATACTCGTCTTATTGTTGACGATAGTTTATAAACTCGGGTATAAAGATGAAGAAAAAAATGATGAATAAACACAAAACCCTCTCGCGAGAGGGTTTTTATGTTTGATGCGGGGGCCGGACTTGAACCGGCGACCTTCAGGTTATGGGCCTGACGAGCTGCCAACTGCTCTACCCCGCGATGTGTTTTGGACGATGGACTTTTTTGGACAATGGACTATAGACTATAGACAGTGGACTATTGACCATAGACCATTGACCGCAGACCATAGACCGCAGACCATAGACCATCTGACAGACAAACAGACGAGAGCAGGTGAGCGGAATCGAACCGCCGTCTCGTCCTTGGCAAGGACGCATAATAACCATTATACTACACCTGCGCATTATGAAACGCACCCATATCATACTAAAATAAAAATTTTTTGTCAATATGAAGCATTGACAAAAATTATTTTTCGGCGTAAGGTAAAATTATATTAGTTCTTTAAAAATTAAACTTCGCCATTGGCGAAAGGAGTAGAAAATGACAAAAAAAAGTAGTAAAAATAAAGATAATAAATATAAAAAAAAGAGCTGGGAAGAAATGATGAAGGAGGTTGAGATAGAAATTTCAACTTTCATTGACAACCTAACAATAAATATGAAGCTTGAAGAGGCGGAAAAAAAAGCCGAAAAAGAATTAAAAAAAAGAAATGCATTGATTAAAAAAATCAGTCAAGAAATAATAGATTGGAAAAATGAAATAAAAATTTATAAAAAAATAAAAGAACATCTAAAAAGTGAAAAAGAAAAAAAAGAAATTGAGGAAAAAATAGAATATGTAGAACAAAAAAAATTAGTATTGGAACAACAAAAAATGAAAATAGAAAAATTTAATATAGAAGAAAAAACAAGATTGGAGGAAACAGAAAATACTTGTATCAGGTTCCTCCAAAAAAACGACAATACAATAAATTAAAAAACACACCACTGAACAAGTGGTGTATTTTAATTAAAACTTTTTAATTGTTTTCGCTCGGTGGAGGTTCATTCGGAGTTTCCGATTGCTTCATCGGCTGGACTAAAAAAATTTCCGTCTTCTCGGTGTAAAACACGATTTTAGAACCTCCATCTTTTAATTTCAAAATCAAGCTGTTATTTTCTTTTTTAATAATCTCTCCAATAAAATTAGTCATGCTTTTAAAACTTCCGCCAACTTCCTGCCCGCCTGCCATTGTTTTTCCGTTTTGACCGATTTGTCCGCCGCCGTTGCGATTAAATTGTCCGCTCGGCCTGTTGGATGTCCGTGTTTCGCCCCTGTTTTCAATGCCTTGCGTAGTAGTTTGCGAACCGTTGTTTTGCGCCCCATCTCCAACCGGCGCCCTGCGCGTGCTCGTGCTGAAATTAAAATCCTCAATTTTTCCAATCATAATTCTTGTCGCGCTCACGCTTCCATCCTGATTTAATGTTCCAAAAACCATAACATTTTTCCCGAGAGTCAAATCATTGTCAGTTCCACTTACACCGTTTCCGTTTTTATTAGTGCTCGTAGGCGCGTTGATTTGATTTTCCAAATTCGTCTCACCGCTTTTATTTTGCTCTTTATTTTTTTGCGTTTCCGAATTTTTTATTTCACAACCGGAAACGACCATAATGCCGACGAGTAAAATTGTCAACAGGTGTTGTTTACGCATATTGAAAAAATAAAATAATAAATTAATAAATCCGATACCCCGACCAAGGGACTGTCGCCGAATAACGAAAATCGTTCATTCTGTCATTCCCGCGAAAGCGGGAATCCATCGTTCGATTATATGGATTCCCGCTTTCGCGGGAATGACAATAATTGGAGTTTACCCCGTCGGATGACGGGGCGGGAATGACAAACACATTCGGCGACAATCACGTTACTGATAACGCAAAGCGTCAATCGGGTTAAGTTTCGCTGCGCGTTTTGCCGGATAATATCCGAACACTATGCCTATCAAAGCCGAAATTCCAAAAGCCAAAAAAATTGAAGAATAACTCACGACAGTTGTTAAACTGCTGAATATACTTATTAGCCATGCAGCGACTTTTCCCAAGACAATACCTATCACACCGCCCAAAAATGTAAGGGAAACCGATTCAGCTAAAAATTGCAGGGTTATATTTTTGCTGTTCGCGCCCAATGATTTGCGCAAACCGATTTCTCTTGTTCTCTCAGTTACTGTTGTAAGCATCATATTCATAATGCCGATACCGCCGACCAATAAAGAAATTCCTGCTATCGCGCCTAAAAGCAATGTCATTGTTTCAGTCACGGAAGACATTGTCTCAACCATATCAGCTTGATTCATAATGCTGAAATCGGCCGATGTTGAATCGGCGATATTATGCCGTTCCAAAAGCAAAGCAGTGATTTCTTCTTGCGCCAAAGTCATTAAATTTTCTTCTGATATTTGCACATTTATAGTACTCACTGATTCGCTTCCGGTAAGATATTGTTGAGCCGTGGTAATCGGAATATAAATCAAATCGTCAGAACTACCCATTCCGCTTCCTCCTTTGGCGACGGTTGTGCCAATAACCGAAAATTCTTGACTGCCAATGCGAACTTTTTGTCCGAGCGGATTTGATCCTTCTCCAAACAAATCAGTTACCGTTGTCGGACCCAAAATAGCCACTTTTGAACGCGATTTTGTATGCTGTTCGGTTATGCCGGACCCGTTTTCAATTTCAACATTTTTCACGCCAAAATAACTTCCGTCAATTCCGTAAATACTTGTATTGGTATTCGTTCCTTTTGCGGTCACCTGTTTTCTTGAACTTACAGTAGGCGCGACAGCCGCTGCCTCCGCAATTGATGTTTTTATCGCTTCAGAGTCTTCCATTGTCAAACTTGTCGCCGAACCCATTCCGCCTTTAACTATATTTCCTGATTGTTTTTGGTTCCCGGGCATTACTGACAATAAATTTGTGCCAAGCGACTGCACTTGATCCGTAATATTTTTTGTTGCTCCCTGGCCAATAGAAATCATTGCAATTACAGAACCGATTCCGATAACAATGCCTAAAATAGTCAACGCGGAACGCGACTTGTTGGCAGAAAGAGAAAACATTGTTTCTTCAAATAAATCCGAAAATAACATAAATTGATTTGGAATAATATGAAATTATTTTTTATATGAATGACAGCCCAAACGATTCTAACTATTTGGCGAATCATACATTTACTGTCATCCCGAATGAAATGAGGGATCTCTGTCCCATTTGCAATTATGGGATATTACTAACCGGACAGAGATCCCTCATTTCATTCGGGATGACAAATTAATGGGAAACACTGTGTAATTTTATAATAATATTTTAACAAAATAAACAATTTAATTAACACCAACTATTATTATTTCTTTTTATCGGAAATAATGGCGCCATCTCTTATTTCAATAATTCTATCCGCGTGGTCAGCCACATATTTGTCGTGCGTGATTAAAATAATCGTATGTCCGTTTTCCCGATTAAGTTTTTTAAAGGTTTCCAATACAATCTGCCCTGTTTTTGTATCAAGATTTCCAGTTGGCTCATCTGCTAAAATAATACCAGGGTCATTCACCAAAGCGCGAGCTATCGCCACCCTCTGCATCTGTCCTCCTGATAATTGATTTGACAAATGTTCCCACCTGTCTTCATCCAAACCAACATCGCGCAAACATTTCACGGCTTTTTCTTTTCTCTCCGATTTCGGAGTTTGCTTGTTATAAATAAAAGGCAGAGTCACATTTCTTAAAACAGTTGAGCGAGGCAATAAGTTAAATGACTGAAACACGAAACCGATTTTCTCCGAACGGATCGCGGCCAAATCTTCATCCGACATATCAAAAACATCTTTTTCATCCAAAAAATATTTTCCGCTTGTCGGTCTATCTAAAGCTCCGAGCATATTCATTAAAGTTGATTTTCCCGAACCGGACGGTCCCATTATCGCCACGAACTCGCCTTTTTCAATTTCAAAATTTATATCTTTCAACACTTCCACTGAATTGTTTATTCCGAGTTGATAAATTTTTGTAATATTTTCGCATTTAATCATAACTTTTGCTAATTTTTCCAAGCAACGAATTAAAATTATCTCATCATTCTCATCATATCTCCGCCCACGCCCGGACCGGAAGAGCTGTTATTCGTGGTGGTTTTACTCGTGGAGGCGGCGCCTGTTGAAATTTTTTGAGCAATAATTTCCTCGCCATCTGTCAATCCTTCCGTAATTTCAGTCATTGTGTCATTACTTGCGCCAATTTGCACTGTTTTACGGACAAGCGCCCCGGCTGAATCAAGTTGTTCAACATAACTATTCGTCCCCTGCGTTTTTACGGCAGAACTTGATACCATTAAAACATCCTGCTTGCTTTCTAAAATTATACTCGCGCTTACGCTCATACCGGGTTTGATTCTTTCGTCTTGTATATCAAAAACTATTTCAACATTATAGCTCACGACTCCCTGGCTGGTTGTGCCCAACGCGTCCACTTCCGCAACCTGGCCTGTAATTGATAAATCATCAACAGCGTCAAAAGTAAGAATAACATTCTGTCCGACTTTCACTTTCGCGACATCAATTTCATTAAGCGAAATTGTGGCTATGCGCTGTTTTGTAATAATTGTGCCTAAAACCGCCGAGGCGGAAACCGAATCGCCTTTTTTTACATCAAACGCCACGATTGTTCCATCAAAAGGCGCGTAAACATAATAATCAGCCAATTTTTCTTTCGCGTCAGCGAGCGCGTATTCTTTCTGTTTAATGGATAAGTTTTGAGAACGAACATCCAACGGGTCGGCGCCGGCTTTCAAATCCGCGAGCGACCCTGTTTTTTCAGCGATGGTTCTATCGGCGTTTATTATGGTTTCTTTGTTCGTTTGAAATGTTTGTTTTGTTGAAAGCAAACTAAGTAAATGCGAATTTGTCTTGCCTGTGTAACTGCTTAAACTTGAAAGGTGGGTAGTAGCGAGAGTTTGTGTTTTTAAATTTGCTTCTGTGAATTTATCAATATAATATTGAACTAAGTTGTTCGCGCTTTTTACCGCTTCGGCGATTGTTTTTACACTATCATAAGTTTCAACAATAAGCGCTTCTATCGTTTCATTATCCGAAAATCTGCTCGCTGATTTATAATCTTGAAAATTTTTGTTATACGCCTCTCGCGCCGCCTGATATTTTACATTTGCGTCATTTTTATATTCCAACGCTTTTTCATCAAACAATCTACTTCTTACCTGCTCGGCGTAGTATTCAAAGTTCATCTGCGTATTTGTATAATTATTACTGTAAAGCAAATCCTGCATACCTGTCATAACAGATGGGATATCTAAAAAAGCGTTCGCGACTCCGTTAAATCCGTCGTCATACGCTTTTTTTAAACTTTCTACGGCTTTTTGTTTTGATTCTTTTGCCTGTTCCAACGAATGTTCAGCTTGCAAAAGCGTAAGTTCATCCGCCGGTTGCAGTAATTTTTCCAATGATAATTTTGCCGTTTCCAAACTTTCTTCCGCGTCGCGTACTGTTTTTAACGCTTCTTTTGTGTTGAGCGACACTAAAAGCGTTCCGCTTTTTACTTCCTGCCCTGTTTTCGCGCCAACATAAGTTACATCTCCGGAAGTTTTTGTTTTTATGTCAACTTGACTGGAAGCGGAAATTTGACCTGTGCCGCTGATTGAAGTTGTTAGAACGCCTCGCTCCGCTTTTGCGGTTATATAACGCACAGATTCTTCGGATACGAACCATTTTTGATATCCGAAATATCCGCCAGTTCCCAAAATAACCAAAACAATCAAAGAATAAATTTTATGTCTCCAAATTAAACCGAGGATTTTCTTCATAAAAAAATTTAATTTAAAAAACTATTGTCATTGCGAGCGACCGTAGGGAGCGCGGCAATCTAGTTTTATTTTGTCATTTCCATACTCATTTCACTCGGTCAAAATGATAATTATACAATTGTCATCCCGAGCCATAGAGAGGGATCTCTGTCCAAATTATCCAATCGCCGGTATAATCTAATAGAGATTTCTCGTCGTCCCGATGCGAATCGGGACTCGCTCGGAATGACAACAACGATTCATAATTTATCTCGGCATCAGCGGAACAAAATTTCCAAAACGCTGATGGACGCTACGTTGTATAATAGGCATATCGTCAGGACGCGCGACCCGCATATCTCGAGCTATGAACAAACCATTTTTTCTTTCTCCAATAACCATGATAAAATCTCCCTCATTTATTTGTTCTCGCAACCGAATTTTTAATTCGCTTAAATCAATTTTTTCAACATTGCGAGGTGTCTGCGCGACTATATAATTCTCGCCAATTTCCACCACGCGGCCGGCGATGCCATTCTTCCTTGCTTCCATATCATCACGAAAAAATGGACGGAAAAAAACTCCGGCCGGATGCTTGCCAAAAGTTCCGCGTTCAATTCTTTCCGGAATATTTGTAAAAGCCAAAATTGTGCCGGCAAGCATTATAAACCCCAAAAGTCCAAATGCCAAATAACTGAAAGGTTTTTTATAAGAAACACCGCTTCTTTTTAATATCGCGGCGGCGGCAAAAATAAAAATAACCAAACTTGCCGCGAGCAAATACGGAAACGATTCTAAAAACGCGAATACGCCGCGGCTGCCGAAACTTAAATAAATAAGGTTGTCCGAGGCTTTAAGATAAAATAACGCCAAGCAAAAAAATAAAACAGCCAAAAGAATGCTTAAGGCAAAAGCGCTGCCAAGTCCCAATTTTTCGGCGAGAAAAATATATTTTGAGCGAAGTTTGACGCGTCCGCTTTTTATTTCGGACATTACTTTTTGTTCAATTTTATTATCTTGTTTATTATCTTGATTTTCCATATGATTATCTGGTTAAAAATTCTTTAAGGATGTTTTTTCCGCGCATAATCAATATGCCGACAGTGCTTCGCGGAATACGCATTATATCACTGATTTCTTCGTATGATTTCTCTTCAAAATAATACAGCAATAACGGCTCGCGATATTTTTCTTTCATTAAAGACAAGCTTTTTCCAATTTTATTTTTAAGTAATTGAGCGTCAAATTCTTTTTTCACGTCAATTTTTTCGTCAATTATTTCCAGCTCTTTCGCGTCCAAAGAAAAAGCTTCTTTGCGGTGTTTCTTGATATAATTCACCGCTTCATTGTGAGCGATGCGATAAATCCAAGAAGAAAATTTTTTATTTACATTAAAATCGTAAAGATTTTTGTAGGTCTTGATAAATACATCTTGCAGGACATCTTCAAGCTCATCCGCGTCATGAACGAATTTACGCAAATAATGAGACAGTTTTGTTTGATAACGCCTTATAATTTCTCCGTATAATTCTCTGTCTTTTTCCCTTATAATGGCCGCTAACCGCTCATCTGATAAAACCTTTAAATCTGATAAACCGGTTAAATTGGTTTTGGAAGTCATATTGAATATATACAATCTAAAAACCGCTTTTATTTCATTTTCTCGCGTTAATTTTAGTATAAATCAGATGGAACAGCAAGTCGCGAATCAAAAAACCCCGCGACTTTGTCATGGGGTTTTGTAATTTGAAATTTGGCAGTTATAATTTATTTTTACTCTGTCGCCTCAACTTTTGTCATGACAACATCTTCAATCGGCCTGTCGGAAGAATCGGTTTTTGCCGCGGCAATCGCGTCAACCGTTTCAATGCCTGAAATTACTCGTCCGAAAATGGTATAAGAATTCGGCAAAGGATAGTCTTTGTGCATAATAAAAAATTGACTTCCGTTCGTATTCGGACCTGAATTTGCCATTGCTACTACACCTCGCGCGTATCCTCTTTGATATGAAGATGTATTTGGATTCAATTCATCGGCAAATTTATAACCGGGACCTCCGCTACCGGTGCCGGTCGGGTCTCCACCTTGAATCATAAAACCGCTAATTACACGATGGAAAATCACGCCATCATAAAAACCTTTTTTGGCCAAAGATAAAAAATTATTCACGGTATTCGGCGCGTCATCTAAAAATAATTCAATGGTGATATCCCCTTTGTTGGTTTGGATTTTTACGGTCGGCATAGTATTGTTTTTAATTTGTAAATTTGTTTCTTGTTCCGCCGGTGTTAAAACCGTTGAAATTTCCGATTCCGAATTCGGCAAACCCGATTCTTCCTGAACCGCCTCTTGCTCTTGCGCGTTGTTTGAAATTTCGTTCGCTGCCAACTCGGCGTTTATTTTTAAATCATTTTTATTTGACTGAACAAAAAACATCATCGCCAATCCGCCAACCAACGCCATCGCTATCACCGCGCCGATTAAAATATTATATTTGTTTGAGTTCATAATGTTATTTGAGCGGGTGACCGGAATCGAACCGGCGTATCCACCTTGGAGGGGTGGTGTAATAACCATTATACGACACCCGCGTTTAAAGTATAAAAATTATAATAAAATTCGGTAAAAAAGTCAACTTGACCCTTGACTGTTTTTTATTTTTATGTTATAATAAATTCCATTCTACAGGCACCACTGCCGTAGTAAAAATATCATAATTTTATGAGTTTTGAAAATTTTAACGACGAAGAAGAGGAAAAATGCGGTTGCGGATGCGAAGAGGAAGAGTGTGAATGTGAAGAAAAAGAATGCAGAGACGAAGAAGAAAATGAAAACAACGAATAGGTAATGAAAATCACCCCTGACAAAATTGTCGGGGGTGTTTTGTTTTTAAGCACGGGCCGAGTATTCTCCGGTTTCAATATTCACCAAAATTTCTTCGCCTTCTTTTATAAAAATCGGCGCCTGAATTTTTAATCCGTTATCCAAAGTTATTTCTTTTGTCACGTTTCCGGACGCGCTGTCGCCTTTTACCGCAGGTGGAGCTTCCACGACTTTATATGTGATTTTTTTCGGCAACTGCACACTTACCGGAACTTCTTCAAACAAACCGACTATTACTTCTATTCCTTCCTTTAGATATTTTGCTTCATCGCCGATTAAATCGCCATTCATTTCAACCTGTTCATAATCGTTCATATTCATAAAAACATAATTTGCTCCGTTTTTATAAAGATATTGCATGGTTTGAAATTCAACTTCCACGATATCAACGCTTTCACCGACTTTATAAGTAATCTCAACGACTTTGCCGGCGGCCAAGCTTTTCATTCTTGTGCGAACAAAAGCCGCGCCCTTGCCGGGGTTTATATGTTGAAATTCCACCACCACGAACAAATCGTTTTGATGGCGAATCACGACTCCTTTGCGTATTTCATTTGTTGAGGACATAAATAAAATTTTTAATTCCTACCAGTAGGCAGGTTTTAATTTTATAACTTTTATTTGGAATTTGATATTTATTTATTCATCAAACTCTGTCTGGTCTTTCGCGCTTTGAAATATGGTTTCGTTAATGTCTTTCGCCCCGGAAAACAATAATACCACGCGGTCAACGCCCAAAGCAATACCTGCCGCTTTTTTACTATAATTTTCACCTGCCGGAACGCCAGATTTCAAAGCATTGATAAAATCTTTGTCAACCGGATAACTTTGCTTTCCAAGTTTTTCTCTCAACTTTTTATCTTCGTTCAAACGGCGTGATTGGCATTCGGCGTCCGTAAGTTCTCCAAAAGCGTTTGCCAGTTCCAGACCTCCGAAATAAAGTTCAAATCTTTCCGCGTATCTTTTATCATTATCGCATAAACGCGACAATGAGCACATTTGCGCCGGATAATCGTAAATAAAAATCGGTTTTTCCAAACCCAATTTCGGTTCTATTTCGTTTAAAAAAATTTTATAAAACAAATCCTCGTAAGCGTCATTTTCGCAAACCGCGAATCCGCGCTCTTTGACTAAAATTTTTATTTTTTCAATTTCCAAATAATCGTCCAAATTCACATTGATAAAAATTTTCCAAATTTCTTTCATGCTTTTTCTGTCCCACTCGCCGCTGATATCAATCTTAAAATCTTTATAATTGATTTTTTTCACGCCTAATTTTTCTCCGAGATATTTAAACAAATTTTCAGTATCGTCCGCTATTTCCAGCAATTCGCCCGGAGCGCGATACCATTCAATCATTGTAAATTCCGGATTGTGCCGGCCGCCAAATTCTTCTTCGTCGCGGAAACAATGGCAAATTTGAAAAATTTTTTTATAACCGGCCGCCAGTAATTTTTTCATTGCGAACTCCGGCGAAGTGTGAAGAAAAAAATCAAACGCCGCGCCTGACGGATTATGTATTTGTGTTCGCATTGGGTTCAAATACGGTTCCTGCCCGGGATAACGCGCCGCTATCGGAGTGTCAGTTTCTAAAAAATCTTGCGACCAAAAAAACTCGCGTATTGATTTTATAATTTTCAATCTCGTATCATAAATTCCTTTCAAACGAGGATTGTCTTTAAGGTCTAACCAAGTGGACATATGTAAATTACAACAAAACCATCCCGACAAATCGCGGGATGATTTAAAAAAATTAACAGTTGTCATCCCGAGTGAAGCGAGGGATCTCTGTCCTTTTATTATCCATACTGAGTTTGGATATATACAATCGCGAATTGATCCCCGCTTTCAAGTATGCTTGGGGTGGTAAATAATTAGGTCTATTTCGCTTCGTAGGACATAAGCGACGCTTGTCGCGCGCGTTTTATCGCCATAGCCACTTTACGCTGATGTTTGGCGCAAAGTCCGCTACGCCTGCGAGGAGCTATTTTCATATAAGAAGAAACGAATCGGCGTAAAGTCGCAATATCGCGATAATCAATCGCCATTTTCTTATTGGCGCAGAAGATGCAAGCTTTTGCTTTTTGTTCTTTCGCTGTTAATGCCATAATAATATAACTTTATAAAAAATTTAATAATTTTTAAAATGGAATATCCTCAACTTTTATTTCTTCTTCAATCACCTCGGCCGGAACCGAGTTCTGTTCTGAGGAAGCCGGCATCGCGGCAGACGCTTTAGGCGCGTAAGACGCCCCTGCTCCTTGTCCGCGAGAATCAAGCATTATCATACTTTCACCGACAATTTCCGTTCGGCGTCTCTTGGCGCCGTCTTGCGCGGTCCATTCTCTTGTTTGTAATCTGCCTTCAATATAAATTTTTGAACCCTTATGCAAATACTGGCTGGCTATTTCCGCTAATCTCGCCCATACGACAATATTGTGAAATTCCGCCTGTTCCTGTTTTTGACCGTTGGCGTCCGTCCACATCCTGTTGGTGGCGATAGAAAATGTTGCCACCGATTTTCCAGTAGTCAAACTTCGCAATTCCGGGTCGGAAGTAAGACGCCCGATAAGCGTAGCGCGATTCAAATCCATAAAATTCAATGATTAAAATTATTAAATTTGAGGAATAATGTTTCCTTCCAAAATTTCATCCAATCTTTTATTGATATCCTCCATATCAACTTTTTTATTTTCATCTGTTCCGGATTTTTCCGCCACCCTGTCAACCATAGTGGTGATTCCGGTCGGGCTTGTGTTATAAACGATTTTTTGAGAATCAACCGCGGCTTCGTTAAAATGCGTGAGCATAACGCGCAAAACATTGCGTGATAAACGCAATTTTTCTTCAACTGTTTTCACGTTCTGTTTATCGGCGGAAAAAATTATATTAAAAAAATAACCGTATCGTATCTGTTTAATCGGATACGCAAGGCGAATTTTGCCCATTTTCTTTAATTCAGCGCTTTCGCTTAACGGTTTAAGCGCGACTAAAATTTCTTCGGCTTGAGCGGCCGCTTCATTTTCATCCAATGTCCCCGGGAGGATGAAAAGCAATTCATATTTATTCATAAATTTTTAAGCTAAAATATCTATATAAACTTTCAATATGTTAGCAACAAACGGAAAAAAAGTCAATAGTCATTGTGTATTTCGTCCATGTTACGTCTTTTGCCGATTATTTAATTGTGATATAATATAATTTAGAGGTAATTTCATTAATTGCTTATTTATGATTTCCACGAACTTGTTAAAAAAAATATATAAAGAATACAAGCCGTCCCAAAAAATGAACTGGCGCGCTTTGGAAACAAAAGCTGAAAAACTCAATAAAAATTTGGAAGAAATACTTGTCGCCGAAGGGCTGATGGATGAAACCGAATTTTACAAAAAAATGGCGAATTTTTTGGAAGTGCCTTTTGTGGCGTTAAAAGGCAAAGAAATTAAAAAAGAAATTTTAAATTTGATTCCTGCCCCAATAGCGGGCACGCATCAGGTAATAGCTTTTGACAAAGAAAAAAACGACCTGAAAATGGCGATGGCCGACCCGACAGATATTCAAACAATTGAATTTTTAAGACGCAAAACAGGTCTTGAACCAAAAGTGTATCTCACACCGATTTCTGATTTGAAAGAAGCTATGCGGCGATATCATATGGGTTTGGCAAGCGACCTTAATTTTGTGCAGGAAAACGGCGAACAGGCGGCTGGAAGCGATTTAAAAAAAGCCGCGGAAGAACTGCCCATTATCAATATTGTGAACAGCGTCGTTGAACACGCGGTTTTTGAAGGAGCGTCAGATATTCATATTGAACCGGCGGAAAAAGAAATAATCATCCGCTATCGCATTGATGGCATCTTAAAACCGATAATGACATTACCGAAAAATATTCAAAACGGCATCATCGCCAGAATTAAAATTCTTGCCAACCTGAAAATAGACGAGCACATGATTCCGCAGGATGGACGTTTCAAAATTCAGCTTCAAGACGACAAACTTGCTTTCCGCGTTTCCATTATTCCCGTGTATGACGGAGAAAAAATCGTCATGCGTATTTTGCACGAAGGCGTCAAGCCGCTTACTTTGGAACAATTGGGATTTTTGGAAGAACAGAAAAAAATAGTGGAAAATGCCATTAAAAAACCGCACGGCATGATTTTGGTCACAGGTCCGACTGGCTCCGGAAAAACCACAACCCTTTATTCCATTTTGGGCATAGTCAACCAGCCGGGAGTAAATATATCCACGATTGAAGACCCCATAGAATATCGCATGCCTGGCGTAAACCAGAGCCAAATCAATCCGAAAATCGGTTTTACTTTTGCTTCCGGGTTGCGCGCTTTTTTGCGTCAGGACCCGAACATTATTATGGTTGGAGAAATCCGCGACCAAGAAACGGCGGAAATTGCCATCCACGCCGCAATGACCGGACATCTTGTTTTTTCCACTTTGCACACGAACGACGCGCCGACCACCCTTCCGCGTTTGGTTGATATGGGAGTTCCGCCATTTCTTGTCGCTTATACCGCCAACATTATTATCGCCCAACGTTTGGTGCGAAAAATTTGCCCTTTTTGCAAAAAAGAATATAAGTTGGACAAAGCCGCTGCCATTGAACTCGGAAAAGCGTTTGAAACCGACAAACTTTTAAAACTTTTTAAAGACAACAATGTTTTAAAAAAAGAAGAAAAAAATCTGGAAACTTTGACTTTATATCAAGGCGCCGGCTGTGGCAGGTGCGGACAAACCGGATACAAAGGCAGGGTTGGTATTTATGAAGTTTTGGAAATTGACGAGGTGTTGACCAAAAAAATCAACGAACGCGCAACCGCGAATGATATAAAAAATTACGCTCGCGAACACGGCATGACTACAATTTTGGAAGACGGGCTTGTAAAAACAAAAATGGGTGTCACTACCATTCGCGAAATTTTAAGAGTTACAAAAGAATGAAAAATTTTATGATTCAACCGGAAAAAAAAGAAAAACAAAAATCGGCTTTAGCGAAAAAACTTGATGCTTTGGTGATAAAATTTCTTACGCCGGTTTCCATCAAAGAAAAGCTTCTTTTTGTCAACAACTTGCGCACAATGGTCAAAGCCGGACTTTCGCTCATAGAGGCCCTGCGAATTTTAAGCATGGAAATTGAAAATAAAAAATTAAAAAATATAATCGCCGAAGTAAAACAAGAAGTTGAAAAAGGCAAAACATTAAGCGATTCTCTCGCGCTTAATCCGAAGATTTTTCCGCCGGTCTACACGAGTATGATAGCGGCAGGAGAAAACGCCGGTAAAACCGAAGAAGCGCTGGAACAAGTGCATAATCAAATGAAGAGGGCTTATGAACTTAATTCTTCCATACGCGGAGCCCTGATTTACCCTGCGGTAATTTTTACCGCCATAATCGGCATTGGAATAGAAATGGTGGTTTTTGTGCTTCCAAAAATTATGATAATGTTTAAAGAATTTAACGCTGAATTGCCATTGCCGACAAAAATTTTAATGTGGATTATGAATTTTTTGACGAATTACGGACTTTACGCACTCGCTTTTCTGATAATTTTATATTTTCTTCTGTCGCGGCTTTACAAAAAACCTGCTGTCAAAAAATTCGCGCATAATTTTTTTCTTAAACTTCCAATTTTCGGAAATATAATAAAAAAAATAAACATAGCGAGATTTTCTCTAACTTTATCATCGCTTTTACAAAGCACCATTCCGATTATTGACGCCACGCGCATAACTGCTGATGTGATGGGAAATTTAACTTATAAAAATAATTTAATCGCGGCTGCTGAATCCTTAAAAAAGGGGGAGACGCTTTCGGAAATCTTGGCTCGCTACCCCGTTACTTTTCCGCCAATGGTCACGGAGATGATTATGGTCGGGGAACAGTCCGGAAAAACGGAAGATATGCTGAACGAACTTTCAGAATTTTACGGCAAAGAAGTGGATGGCATTATGAAAAATTTTTCCACAATCATTGAACCGGTGATAATTTTGATTTTAGGTCTGGCGGTTGCCGGAATAGCCGTGTCGGTAATTATGCCGATGTATTCATTGGCTGAAAGTTTTTAAAATATGTTTTTGTGCAATCCTTTCGCCGGAGCGTTCGGTTTAGATATTGGCGATTTATCAATAAAAATAGCGCAAATGGAAAGACGTACTCCGTTTTTAAAACGCCCTTATTTTGAATTGAAAAAAGCATATTCCGTCGCAGTACCACCCGGATATATTATAAACGGCGAAATACAAGAACTTGAGCTTGTGCGTGAAAAACTTCTTTTCTTGCTCGGACACGAAGACCACCGCGAACAAATCAAGGATTCTTGGGTTGTGGCCAGTTTGCCTGAACCGAAAACTTTTTTAAAACTTTTGGAAATAGAAATTCCGCCGGAAGAAATTACTGAAAATGACATAATTTTTCACGCGCAAAAACATCTTCCTTTTGACCCGAGCGAAACATATCTTGATTGGCAAATTTTGGACGGAAAGGAGTGCGCGATAAATGGTCAAAAAATTTCCAAGGTTTTAATCGGCGCGGCGCCAAAAATTATCGCGGATTCATACACAAATTTATTGGAAAGCGTTGGACTTGGCGTGATGGCTTTGGAAGTTGAAGCCGTATCCTTGGCTCGCGCAATGATTACCAGCGGAAAAAATTATGTCGGCGAAGCGCGCGCGATGTTAGACCTTGGCGCGACTCGCTCAACTCTTGTGATTTACGACCACGGAGCCATACAATTCAGCACAATTTTAAATTTCTCCGGCGAACTTTTAACCACCGCTATAGCTCAAGAATTAAAACTCACGCATCCGCAAGCTGAAAAATTGAAAATAAAAAATGGCATTTCTTACGACCGAAAATATCCAAAATATCTTAAAACCGTTTCCGGCTTCGTTGACGAACTCGCGTCTGAAATTAAAAAATCTCTATTTTTTTATAAAGAACATTTTCTTGAAACCAATCCCGTGACACATATCACTTTAAGCGGCGGCGGGGCTGGTTGCCTGAATCTCGGTTCCGCAATAGCGCGAAAATTGAAAATTTCCGCAACCCCGGGTCATCCGTGGAAAAATCTTTTAAATCCGGAGTTTGAATCAAAAGAAGATATAGACGGATTAACAATGGCTTCTGCTATAGGATTGGCTTTGCGCGCCGCCGAAGACATATTTGAAAACGAACAAAAAGTATGCGAATTAAATTAAACTTGCTTTCAAATTTCAAAAAAACCCGTCTTAAACAGATGACGCAATTTTTATTTCTTAAAAATATCTTGGAAATAACGATTATCGCTTCTTCGTTGCTCGCTATCGCGATGCTTATTGGATGGCTGGTTATGGAAGATCAATATATACAAACAGCCCAAAGCACCAACCTCGTAAGTAAGCAATACTCCGTTTACAATCAAGAAATAAAAAAAATAAACAAATCAATTAAAGATATCAACTCGGCCGGAGCGGAATATTTTGCAATTTCTCCAATTATAATGGAATTTGCTCAAAACCTCCCAAAAGACATTAAGATAAATTCATTGGATATTGATAGGCGTACACAAACTTTAATCATAACGGGCACTGCCAAAACCAGAGAAGCGCTTATTGATTATCAAGAAAAACTTAAAATAGTTTCTTGGATTGACGGGGTCGTAACTCCGATATCGCAACTTTTTCAAAAAGAAAACGTGAATTTTGAATTTAAAATGAAATTAAAAGGTTTTCCAGAAATTAAAAATACCGAATCGCAAAACAAATAAATCCGAATTAATTTTATGCTGAAAATAGCGTTGGAAAAAAAGATTATAATTATTGTCGCTGCTCTCGCCGTTTTAATGGCGGCCATTATTTTTGGCGTCATTCTTCCGACTGTCAGAAATATACAACTCCTTAATAAAGAAACTTACGAAATAAGAACTTACTTGGAAAAAAGGTCTCAAAGCGTAAAACAAGTTTATAACTCCATCAAACAAATAGAAAAAATAAAAAACGAAATTCAAGAATATGAAAAACGGATATTCGGCGTAGGCGGAGAGCTTAAATTGATCACCGCTTTGGAACAAATCGCGACTAAAAATAAAATAAATCAAAAAATAGAGAGGTCTAATCTTGATGAACAAAAAAACAAACAAATTACGATGTCTTTGGATATAAAAGGGACATATTTAAACGTGTTAAATTATCTTGCCGACTTGGAAAATCTTGATTATTTTCTCAATGTGGAAGAAATATTTTTAACTCCTGATTACAAAGCCGGCGCGGAAGAAAATTTTGAACAAGCCGATATGCGGCTAAACATAAAACTTTATGTCAATTAAATTTACAACTGTTTGCGCTCTTTCGCCCGGACTCTGCAATATGAACCCGGGCAAATACTTTTTTTGGCGAATTTTCAGCATTATTGTAATGGGGGCGCTTATTAGCGGAGTTATTTTTACATCATTTTTTATTTATTCAAAAATTTATTTTACAATCGCCAATATAGAAGTAATAGCAACGCTTAGCGAACACGCGAATCTTACGGTTTTGGATTTGCCCGGATACGAAAAGGCGCAAAAATTAATCACGTTGAAAACCGAAAAAAATAAAATACCGAAAGATATAAGAAATATATTTTTTTACGCGAACGAATTGAATTATGACAAAGCCACCACAACAAAAAGCAAAAAATAAATACTGGTTTGTATTGGGCAGGGAACCGCTTCTCTCTTCTGCTGAAATAGAAGCGGTTTTTGGTTTAAAAAATTTTACTTTGAATCCTCCGGTTTTAAAAATGTCTTTGCCTGAATTGCCTGACCCGAAAGACGCGATTGGAAATCTCGGCGGAACGATAAAAATCGGATTGGAAATCGGCGTTAATTTCGGAATGGAAGATATACTAAATAAAATGGCGGAGGAGATAAAAAAAATCGCGAAAGAAAACGGAAAAACAAATTTCGGATTGAGTTGTTATAATTTGAATTCAAAACTGCCGATAAAAATTTGGGGAATGGAAATAAAAACTCGTTTGCGCGGAGAGGTTTCTACGCGTTTTGTTTTTAAAAACGAACCGAATCTCTCTTCCGTCACAGTGGAAAAAAACGGTTTGACCGGAAAAAAAGGAATAGAATTTTTAATCGCGTCAGTTGGAGATGGAAAATACGATTTGGGAAAAACTTTGGCGGTCCAGCCGTTTGAAGAATTGGGACAACGCGATTTCGGACGACCAGCGAGAGACGACGCGAGCGGAATGCTTCCGCCAAAACTCGCGATGATAATGATAAACTTGGCTCAAATTCCGCGAAACGCGATTATTTTAGACCCATTTTGCGGTTCCGGAACTATTCTAACGGAAGCTGATGTTATTGGGTATAAAAATCTTATAGGCGCTGATATTTCCAACAAAGCGATCGCGGACACGAAAAAAAATTTTGAATGGCTAAACAAGGAATACAAACCGTTCGCATACAAAAAGCAAACCGCGAATAACGAAATAAAATTATATGAAACCGAAATCGCGCGGATACACGAATTCGTAAAACCGGCTTCAATTGACGCTATAATTACCGAACCATATTTAGGAAAACCGCTTCGTGGCAGAGAGACAAAAATTGAATTGGAAAAACAAGCAAACGAACTTAAAAAACTATACATTGACGCTTTTACCGAATTTAAAAAAATCATAAAACCGAAAGGAACTGTAGTAATAATTATTCCTAAATTCAAATATGGAAATGGGTGGGTAAAAATAAACTGTTTGGAAGAAATAAAAAAAACGGGTTTTGAAATTATACCGTTTTTGAAAAATCAAACTTTTTTGTTTTATCATCGCCCGAACCAATTCGTCGGAAGAGAAATTTACAGATTTATAGCAATTAGTTAATATGAAAAAAACACAAATCTCCGTCTTTCATTTCATATTCTTTTCCTTCTGTTCTTAATTTTCCGCTTTCTCTCGCGCCAGCCCAACCGCCGCACGCGATAAAATCTTGCCAATTTATCACATCGGCTTTGATAAATCCCTTAATAAAATCCGTATGAATTACACCGGCGGCTTGCGGCGCTTTCACGCCTTTTTTTATCGTCCAAGCGCGCGTTTCCGGCTCGCCGGAAGTTAAAAAAGTTATCAAATTCAACAATTTATAACTCGCGACAATCAATTTGTCCAAACCTGTTTGTTCAATTCCAAGTTGTCGCAAATATTCTTTGGCCTCGGTCGGGCTTAAATCCGCCAATTCAGCTTCCAATTTCGCACTGATTACAATTTGTTCAACCGCAATCCGTTGTCCATCGTCCACAGTCCGCTGTCCGCAGCTTGCCTGCCGACGAGGCAGGTCCATCGTCCGCGCTTCATCGTCCGTCTCGTCCACATTGACAACATACATCATCGGCTTCATTGTTAAAAGGCACAATTCCTTCATTACAATAATTTCTTCCTCGTCATAATCCAATTCTCTCGCTTGTCCGCCTTTCTGTAAATGCGCGTAGACCCTTTCCAAAAGCGAAATTTGTTTTTGTAAATCTTTCGCGACTACGCCTTTCGCTGATTTTTTCGCGTTATCCAAACGCTTTTTTACGGTTTGCAAATCAGCCAAAGCCAGCTCCAAGTTTATTATTTCCGCGTCCTCTTTCGGGTCAACGCGATTATTCACGTGAATCACGTTTGAATCAGAAAAAGCGCGCGCGACTTGCGCGATGGCATCCACTTCGCGAATGTGAGATAAAAATTTGTTGCCCAACCCTTCGCCTTCCGAAGCTCCTTTTACAAGTCCGGCAATATCAACGAATTCAATCACAGTTGGAATCGTTTTTATTGATTTTGACACAGCGGATAATTTTTCCAGCCGTTCGTCCGGCACTTCCACCACGCCGACATTCGGGTCAATTGTGCAAAAAGGATAATTTGCCGCGTTTGCCTGCTTGCTTCTCGTCAAAGCGTTGAAAAGCGTTGATTTGCCAACATTCGGCAATCCGACTATACCGATAGAAAAAGACATAATGAAATTATAATTTATCTTATTTTTTGATTATACCCCAAAATTCCCAAAAGTCAAAACAAAATTAAAAAAGGTTGTCCGATTGGACAACCTGTGATTTATTTAATTTTCCTTTTTATTTAAAACATTTTAAAAATTTTCTTCCACAAAGACAAAGAAAGACAAAGACGGATTAAGATTTTTATTTTCTTATTTTCTATTTTATTTTTTACCGCTATATGAACTTCCTCAGCTGGAAGTCCAAAAAACAACTCTATCGCTTCATCTATGCTTTTAACTGCATATATTTTAAACCTACCCTCTTTTGTGGCTTCAACCACCTCGTCCTTTAAAATCAAATCATTTATGTTTTGAATTGGAATTACAACCCCGCAATCAGCCAATCCTCTTTCTTTCATTAAATCAAAAAAACCTTCAATCTTATAGTTAACCCCGCCAATCGGCTGGGCTTCGCCGAATTGGCTCATACTTCCGGTAATCGCAAAGTTTTGTTTTATCGGTAGCCCTGAAATTGAAGATAAAACCACCAATAATTCGGCTAAACTGGCGCTGTCGCCGTCAAGTCCGCCGTAACATTGTTCAAATGATATTTGAGCTGACAACCCAATCGGCTTAGTTTTACCGTATTTACCGTTCAGATATGCATCAATAGTTTCAATAGCCATATTATGGCTCGGCCCCGACATTTCAATATTTCTCTGCACAGAAACTATGCCTTCCTTTCCGGCATAACTTTGACAAGTAATTTTGCTCGGTTTACCAAACGTTATGTCTTCCGAAAATTGATGTACTGACAATCCATTTATTTGACCAACTCGTTTTTCTTCAGACGTATCTACTAATATTGTTCCCTCGCGAATATACTCTTGATATTTTTCTTCGTAAAAAGACAATCTTTTTTTTCTTTCTTCAAGCGCTTTTTTAACGCTTTCTGCGGTAGCATGGTCGTTTCCATTCTTTTTGGCCCAGTAATCCGCTTCAATCATCAACTTTTTTATCAATCCAAACTGAACCGATGCCTTTTGATTTGATTCAGCCAGCCTGCATCCGTATTCAACGAGTTTTGCCACGGCCGAACCGTCAAAAGGCATTAAATTTTTTGCCTTGCAGCAACCGGCGGTAAAATTCAAATAATCCTCTACTGCTTTTTCGCTAAGCCTCGTGTCTTTATTGAAAAAAACAGGGGTAAACATGTTGTTGAAATCACTATTATCCTTTAGAGCATCATATACCCACTCCTCAGCAATAAAAACAATTTTTACATTTATCGGTATCGGCTCGGGTTTTATTGAAGAAGATAATAATCCGAGATGGTTTAGTAATGACTCATCCCCGAACTCAAACTTTCCGGATTTCAACGTTGTTATTATTTTACGAAAAACATTTTCAACACAAACATCATACAAATCTAAAACGAGATACCCGCCGTTGGCTTTCAAAAAATCTCCGGCTTTAATTGACATTATATCCGGCTTGATTCCAATTCTTTCTCCTTTTGAGCCATCTTCGCCAAACAACTTTGAAAATGTTACTTCCTTTTCGTCAATTATTATCGGGTGCTTGGCGCTTGTGTTATCCACAAGCAAATTTATTTTAAAACATTTCAACGCTTTTTCTTTTTTGTCTTCTTTACCGCCGCCAATAGTTATTACCTGCTGTTGCGGTTTCTGATTTTCAGGTTTTTCCAAAAACAAATCCATATTTTTCAAACAGTATTCTTCCAGATCATGCATAAAATCAAGTATTTTATCTCTGTTCTCGTCAGGATTTTTATTCGCGTTTTCTTCAACTTTTACATATTCGTCTCTGAATTCTTTGCAGATTTTTTCATATTCTTCTGACCATTCAGCGCAAAGCTTGACCGCTTTATTTATTTTTTCCTTCTTGATTTCCTCTGTTTCTTTTTGTTCATTTTCTTTTTCAGCGCTTTCAACAATGTTAAAACAAAAAGGATTAACCTCATCCTCTTTTATTTTCATGTTTGGAACTAAAATGAAGCCTAATTTTTTGACTTCATTCTCAAAATTCTGTTTTAATTTTTCGGTTCTTTCATCCCTTTTTCTCTCTAAAATTCTACACTGTTCATTAAACAATCTAAACGACGATTTTTTTAAAGTAATAAATGCGCTGTCTATTTGATTTTTACAGACACTTTCCTTTATTTTTTTAAACTATCCCCGACAGCTACATTAACATTATTAAGTTCGTTTGCCATTTCGCTTATCTCTTCCAGCGCTTTTTCAAACGCTTCGTTGAGCTTTTGCTGAACCTCTGGCGTCTGAGAATTAAACTCTGCATCGCCCATTATCGCGCCCTGATTTTTAAAGGAAACATTCGTAGGTAAAAACCCTTTATCTGTTTTTACCATTACACATTGGTGTTTTTCTATAATCTTATTCATTTTTTCCACGCTATCATTTTCTATCAAATCATACTCATCAAAAATTTTCTTTACCTGCTCCTTGTATTCATTTGAATAAAACGCTAAAGGTAAAATATGTTCAAGGATTTCAGGTAATGATTCAATAGCTTTTTTGAATTCTTTTCCAACGCCTTTCGGCAAAAAAACGCTTTTTGGCTTTGTCTCGTCCTTGAAGTTATTAAAAATAATTAAGTCCATCAAATCTCTTTCTTTTCCGGCAGTTACCCTTTTAATAATTTTTACCGCCGAAGATTTTCTGCCGGAGTTTTTTGACCCGACCAATACGGCGTGAACTTTACCGTTTTCAACTTCTAACGCGTACTCTAACGCGGCTACTCCGCGTTCTTATAAATTTCATTATTTTCCGCAACCTCCACTTTCACTTTGTCCGTTCCGTCTAACTGAACGCAAGTGTATCTCAACTGCTCAGGAAGTAAAGGTTTCAGAGGAAGCATCTCTTTCTTTTTCTTTTTTCCCATTTTATACCTTCCTTTCCCGAATTATTATCGGGCGGTTAATTGTCAAGGAACTATTTCCTTGCTTTCTACATTAAGGGTTGTTTGTTTTTTTGTCAACATTTGCGCGGTCGTTGGGCGAGAGTCAGCAGACAATAGACAGACAAAAAAACATCCCGACCTATTCGGGATGTTTTTTTGTGGACATTAAGGGATTTGAACCCCTGCCTGCCGCCTGCCTGCCGGTAGGCAGGGTAGGCAGGCTTGACCTTCCCGACTAAGTCGGGACGCTCTAATCGTGGACCTTAAGGGATTTGAACCCTTGACCTCTTCCATGCCATGGAAGCGCTCTAGCCAGCTGAGCTAAAGGCCCTAATTATTTTATTGTAATTTTTTAGCGAAGCTGTAAGTTGCCTGCCCGCCTCTGGCGGGAGCTAAAGGCCCGATAATTTTGATATTTTTCATTATAATATAAAGACAAAAAATAATCAAGACCATTAGGTTACAGGGATGAAAGCGTTGTTGTGGTTGATTCGGATAACGGCGGCTCGATTATAGGCACGATTGTTTCTTCGGACAACGGCGGTGTTGTGTCGGTTGTGTTTTCAACCGGCGGCTGATTTTGCGTAACTGTTCCTTCATCCGTGATACTGTAAGTGCTTGAAGCGGTAGCATCGCCGGTCGGAACCTCTCCGGCAGGCGCATCTGTGTTCGTTTCTTCAGCCGGAGCTTCGGTATTTCCAGTTTCCTCGGCGTTGACTACTTCATCGCTTTTTCTTTTTGCCACGACCATCCAATCAAATGTGGCATTGCTATTTCCATTGGATAATTCTTTTACAATAAATCCAAGCGTGTTCTTTTCACTCACATAAATTCCTTTCGCCTCGCCG
>Ga0265297_10001515_pt1 | contig 53917 bp, 81 predicted proteins | sample Munlanlwell13791_FD_192502 | JGI IMG/M metagenome (GOLD analysis project Ga0265297, IMG submission 192502) | Leachate microbial communities from a municipal landfill in Southern Ontario, Canada - Leachate well 137-91 | ecosystem: Engineered > Solid waste > Landfill > Unclassified | place...
GGACTCCAGGAAGCGGTCATGGGATCGGTCAACCTTCAATCAGTGGGGTTTTCTGCTGAATTGGCTAAACGATCCCTGATGGCTTTTGGCAATGCGTTAGCGACTGTCGGCAGGGGCAGGGAGGAATTACAGGGCGTTATCCTAGCCATGACACAGATTAAGGCTAAAGGCAAGGTCATGGGTCAGGAAATACTGCAATTAGGGGAACGCCTGCCACAGATACGGAAAGCCATGCAGGCGGCATTCGGAACAGCATCAACCGAAGAGCTAGCACAGATGGGCTTGACTGCCGATAAGTTCCTTGAAGGTGTTGTAACGCAGTTAGAAAAACTACCCAAAGTCACCGGTGGTTCCGCTAACGCTATGGAAAACTTTAAGGATGCCCTTTTCATCATGCGGGCAGAACTCGCTAGGGGTGTCCTGCCTACCCTTACCAAAGGATTAGAAGCGGTTTCGGCATTTATCCTCAAAGTATCAGAAGCCTCACCTGCACTAAGGAACTTTTTATCAATAAGTCTGCTGACTACAACGGGTTTATCATCATTGGCAGTCGCCATTGGTGGCGTTGCAATGGCTGTTCCGCATGTTAAGACGGGTGTCCTTGCTTTAGGTAAGGCATTCATTTGGCTTGGGGCTAATCCCATTGTATTGGTCACAGCGGCACTTGCGGCATTGGTCGCAGGGCTTTATGTCTATAACAGAATGCAGAAATCAACCATCCTTGATATGTCAAGGCTTACCAAGTCATTTGATCAGGCGACAGCATCCGCTAACAAGTTGGCAACGGCGGAGGAACTCACTCGTTTCCTTGACGAATTAGCCGATAAATCCAAGCTGACCACAGAGGAAGAAAAGAAATTAAAGGCGATAAAGGATGAACTGATCCAATTATCGCCAAGTTTTGTTGCTTCAATGACGGATGAAACCAAGTCACTGAAGGAACAAGCTAACAGCGCAAAGGCAGTCCTAGTTGATATGCGGAGGTATAGCTCTGAACGCAGGGCGTTAGCTGTTGCTGAGGCAAAGCTGACCTATAAGACGGTCATGTCGGACTTGTCAGGCAAACAGGAACATGCGGATAAGTTACGCGGTGAGATTGATAACCTTCAAACCGCACTCCGTAATGCACAGACCAATCCAAGTAAACACAAACCAACTGATGTCTGGCAGGAAAGCCTACAATTCAAACAGGGTTCGTTAGGCAAGCTCTTAAACGAGATGGATGAGTTACAGGCAAAGAAAAATCAGGCGTTGGACACCTATCAAATACTGCAGGGCTTGAAACCACAGGCTAATACTTCAACGGACACAAATAAGCCAGAGGGATATAAGACAACTGACGAACAGATTAAGGCGGCTAATGACGTTGCTATGGCAAAGGCGGAAGCCATTGAGGACGACCTCAATAAGACACTTGAAGTTGAACGACTCAAAGTTGCACAGGCGGAGGAAAGTGCTAAACGCCAAAAGGACTTATTAAAGGTGGACATAGCAGGCGAGGACGCCTATGCGGCAGAGATAAGACGCATTGATAACGAATTAGCGGCAGTTAAGATACGTTCCGCAACTGCGGTATCTGAGGCACGTAAAAAGGCGGCAGATGAAGCCCTCAAACTTGCAGAGGAAGAACAGGAAGCCTATCTCAAAGCTAGTGAAAAAGATTTAGACCGGTATAAAAAGGCAGAGGAAGAAAAAAAGGACGCTAAAAAGCAAGCCCTTGAAGATACATATAAGTCCGAGATGGCGGGCAATGCCCTGATATTAAAGGAGTTTGATAAACAAAGGGCAGATGCCTACACGACATACCGATACCGATCCGCACTATTACAAATGCAGTTAAACGATGCTAAGGCAAACGCCAAAGATACAGGCAGGATTGAGGCGGAAATGAATCAAGAACGCCTTGCATGGATAGCAAGCAACAAAAAGATTGATGTTGATCAGGCAAAGGATGCCGCAGAAAAAAAGATGGATATTGCCGACAGGGAGGCAGAAGCGGAAATAGCATACATGCGGTATATAGCTTCCATCACCACTAACGAACATGATAAAAAGATAGCTGATGCTAAGGCGGATGCTAGGGAAACGGAATATAGCCTGAAAAAGACGCTAGCGGACAGCAAGGCAACGGAAAAGGAAAAGGCGGTTGCAAAGGAACAGCTAGCTAGGGTTTCAATAGATTTGGCTAACGTTGTCGCTAACATTGAGCAGGATAGGGCGGAGGAAACTGCCGAAGAACTAAAAAAAATGCAGGATAAGGCTAAGGATGCCCTGAAAGACGCAAACGAAAAACAACGGGAAGAAGAACAGAAAACGTTCAGTGAATATGTCAATCATAGGTCAATGCAGATTGATTTAATGGAGGAGGGGCTTGCTAAGGAGTTGGCAGGGTTAAGCCTCAAATATGAGCAGGAACGGGGGGAGATAAAGGATATACTCAAATGGGAAGACCTGTCTGCCGAAAGGCGGAAGTATCTTGAAGAACAGTTGGGTATGATTGAAAGGCGACAGGGGCAGGCAAGGATCGCCTCAATGCTTGAATATTACGGGGTTATAGGTCATGTTGCGGTATCATTGGCATCCATGCCCGGTGATTTGATCCGATTATTTACTCAGTCATCCGCATTGGCTAGTCAGGCGGGGGATGATATAAGCGAGTTAGAACAGCAACGCCTTGCCGATATACGTAAAGTCAGGGCGGAGGAGGAAATGACTGCCGCAGAAAAGGCTAGGGAAATAGAACGCATTGAGCAGGAATCCGCAGATAGACGCCTTGAAATAGAACGGGAACTGACAGAAAAACGAGGGCAGTTATTCAGCGATTATTTCAAGGGCTTCTTCATGGGCATATTGGAAGAAATTGAGAAGATCATCCAAGAAAAGCTTGCAAAGGGCATAACAAGAAAGATAGGGGATGTCCTGCTCTCACAGTTGGGCGAGGGCGGTTCATCAGGCACAGAACAGAAAAGCCCTTGGTTAGATATATTATCATCAATAGTGAAGGTCGGTGGCAGGGTTGCGGCGGCTTATTTCTCAGGCGGTACCAGCGAAATAGCGGCTTCTGTCGTTCCCTTTGACGGTCCCACAGCAGGATTTGAGGGATTTGATAATCCTGCACATGATCGGATGGCGTTTAACAGGGGTATGTCCATGCTTGTTGGGGCAAGCTATGACGATCCCATAAATGACGCTAGGGCGAGGCTTAAAGGCACGCAACAATCCGCTAGACGCTTAGGACAGCGTTCCGCTAAGGATATGCTTGATAACTTTGTCGCAGGGTTTAACAGGTCAGCGGAACTTACAGGCGCAGGCGGGAATAATACCGAACTCCTAAACGCTATCAAGGACATGAAGTTTAACCTCTACCTTGATGGCAGGCAGATACAAGCTACAGTGATGAATAGGGAGGATAGGGATCGTGCATTAGGCAATGGTCGGTAGCTTACATGAATTTTATGAGGGTCACAGGCGGAAGGTTATCAAATGAGCAGGCGGAATACGCTAATCTCAAAGATGGAAGATCAGGGGCTTACCTATGCAGAATCCCTTGACCTTGCATATATATTAAAGGAAGAATTGCCCTATGCCGATAAGGGCAGGCAGTTCATTATTTATATGGCATTAGGGCTTATAGGCTCTAATATTATGAGTATCAATCAGGATAAGGGAACGGAGTTCCTTAATGCCATGAGAGGTTGACGGATGATCAGATTATTTTCTAAACCCTATACTTGTGACGCAGGGGTGTCCGTATCGTCAAGCGGTGGTAATGACATATATCCCGTCGGTGAGGCAGTTGATAATGATAAATCAAGCTATTGGGAAAACGATGGCGCCACTCCCTCATATATAATCAATTTAGGCACAGCAAGGACGATTGATTGCCTTTACATGAAAAGCGATCAGATAATAGATTATAAATTATATCATTCCGCAAATGGTATCGCATGGACAGAGGTTGCAGACGGTACCAATACGGAAGCCGAAACGGGTATTTGGCATTGGTTTGATTTCACAGAACAGACGAAGCAATATTGGAAAATAGAGGTCACTACTAAGGACGCTGGCAACGTCAAGATTTATGAGGTGATGCTGTTTGAGGCAAAGCTGACTATAACTGACGATGTGGCGTTGGTGAGGCATATAGACAGGATAGGCGTCAATTATATCATGGCAAATGGTGCGGCACAGACAGCGGCAGGCTTGCGGTTATATGCGGATATAACATATAAGGCACAATTAATTACCAAGACAGAACGTGATACCTTATACACCTTATTCACTACGCCTAGCCCTCGTTATCCGTTATCGGTATATCCTGATGATAACTACCCTGAGGGGATTTATCGTTGCACATGGGGGACGGAGGATTTCCCGTTGGAATATGGGGTAGGTTATACAGGCAGTGGGTTCTCAGGGGATTTAATATTTAAGGAATATTGATATGCAAGAAATCTTACAGGCGAAAAAACAGAGTGCAAGCCCGTTCCTGACGCTTGCTGATTCCTTTCAGATATGGCAGGATTCAGGCGATAATATATATATCCGCCTACATAAGGACGGGGATCCAGGACAGAATATAACCTATCAGGTGATAGATGATGTATATGGTGTCGTGCCTTGGCAGATAAAGGCAATCCCTGACGGGACGCAGACGATCACCATGAACGCCACTATCTTCACATGCACACCTGACGAAGCAACGGTCTGGGATGCCGATGGCGGGTTTTCGGGGCAGATTGCACTATTCAAAGTGGATAACACAGCAGGCACTACGGTAACCTTCAATACCAACTTTACCGATGTAACAGCCATTGGTGCAGGCGATACTGGCATACAGACACGCCTTGTCTATTATGACGGTTCCACATGGCGAGAGATACAGACAGGGGGCGGAAAGCCCGCAGGGGCAGATACTCATGTTCAGTTTAATGATGGTGGTAGTGCATTAGGGGGCGATGCAGGTTTTACCTATGATAAGACAACCGATGAAGCTACATTAGCAGGAGCATTAAAGACGCCCTCAGTCAAAGCTAAAGATGGTAATGGCGTATCACTGACGGAAGATAGTGGTACGTATGGCATAACAGTCGAAGACGATGGTGATATTATAATAAAGTTAGGGGATGATGCTGGTGCTAGGAAAATAACTATTCAGGATTCAGAGGACAATACCGTTGCAGAAGTCAACAGCGACGGAAATATAAAAGTCTATGGAACGGTATCGTATAACGAAATCTACGATAATGGCAATAGTGGCGCAAATAAAGAAATAGATTGGACAAAAGGTAATAAACAGATGATTGCCACAACAGACAATTGCACTTTAACGTTTGTTCCGCCACCAAGTCCATGTACATTACAGTTATTTATTCTCCATGAGAATTCCACATCAACTTATACTTATACATTTCCTGCGGAGTTACATTTCTTTAGCGGGTACAGCTTTGTTGCAACACCTAATATCGCAAATGCAGTTGATATTCTATCAATTGCTTATTTAGGAATTGTAGGCAAAGAGTATATAGGGCTAGGTAATAATAACGCATAGGATGGGCAAAATGAAATATACAGAGGTAACTAAACAGATCGAAGAAAATTCTAAAGATAAGCAAATAATTGTTAATAGGTGTTTGTCAGAAAGTTCTAATGAGAGGAATTATACTGGCGTTCAATATGCTGACGAAAGGTTGGCTATTGAAGGTAAATATACAGAAGCCCACGACCTATTGTCGTTGGCTTATTATGGCTTCTGGAAGGTGGGTAAGAGCTTTCCAGTCTTTGGCGTGGATGTCCAGGGGACACTAACACAAAGTAAAGAACTTTTTGATAAAATACACGAGATTATATTCCATAAATTATTTGTCAAGTTGAATGAATACTGTGAAGAAGTACAAACAAATGAGTTCCTGGTTGATAAGGCACTCTTGGATAACTCTAAATCAATTATTGATAAATTTGATTTAGAACTGAATTGGGATATATAATGGCAGTGACATTTATTAGCAAAGTAGATGTTACACCCGCTAGTGGTGCATATTATGATATTGATGTATCTAGTTATGTTTCTGCAAACGCTACTGGTGTTATATTACATGTAATAAACACATCTACCACATCATCTATAATGTTTAGAAAGAATGGTTCCACAGATGATCGGTATGTTGGTATGTATTCATATACTCATACATGGATTATGATTGGACTAGATGAGAATTTTATCTTTGAAGCTAAGATAGGTGCTACCACTATAAAAGTATATCTTATAGGATATACCGAAGAAGAGGCTGTATATTTTACTAATGCTATTAATAAAAGCATAGGTACAATATCTACTTGGGTAGATGTAGATGTATCAGCAAATACAGGTGCTGATACAGCTATTGGGGTAATAATAGAACAGTATAGCGGAAACAGTGCACTTTATTACTGCGGAGTTAGACCTAACGGTGCTACGGGATGGGAACCTCCAGTACGAACAGCTTCTCATTATTGCTTTACAGCCGTAGTTGGCGTAGATGCAAACGAAATCTATGAAACTTATATAGCTAGTACGGAGCTTGATCATTACCTAGTAGGATATTTTACAAGCGGAGTATATTTCTTTACTGGTATAAGTTCTCCTTATGAACCTAGCGTATCAATACGCTCATCAGCTTGGCATGATTTACGTTTCTTCTGGAGAGGAATCTCTGAAGATTTTAACGCTGATGCAACTGGCGTTATATTGCAGATATTTAATCAGGGTATTGGATCATATGCTTACGGGATACGTTCTGATGGAGATGTTGATGATGATTATTATGATGTATACAGGCAGGCATATTCTATATTAGCTACTGGTGATGGAGGAGGATTAGAGAGAAGGTTTGAGGCTTATAACCCACAAGTCGACCCTTATTGGGCGCAATATAGGTTGGTTGGCTTATTTGGAGTGGATACTTCTTATATTAAAACGGGAAGCCAAGTAGGATTTGATGTTCCCCGTAGTTTGCCTAGTACTGTTTTTCGTTATGACAGTTCTTTGGACAGTTATACGGATTTGACTACTGCATCTGGTAATTATGATAATGGAGGCAACAGTGCTGGTGGAGATGCAATTAACGTAGATGTTCAAGTATTTCCATCTTCCGTAGGTGATGGTGATAGATTGATGGTTGGACTCACACAGCCTTTTAGCTATATAGCAAATTGGGTTACAATTATAGGAGTTGGTACCTATACGAATAAATTGCAATATTATAATGGCAGTGATTGGGTTGATTTGACTGTTGTAGAAAGTCGCCAAGATGGTGACTTTAAGATATTAGGGTGGCATTATCAGAGATTTAACATGCCTCCTGATTGGGTTTCTGCTACTATTAATGGTGTAAATAGATATTGGGTTTCTATTACATATAATGGTGGCACTATGACAACAGTTCCAGTGTTAGGAATAATTTATTTGGGTACATATAATAAAACTGTTAATTCCATAAACTATGGTATTAATATTTGATGAACTTAAGGGGCGGCATCGATCTTGAAAGCGATGTTATAAAGATGGCACTTGTTACTGACGGTTACCTGCCGGATTTTATATAGGCATCGCTAACATTGATGGTGATTATATTAGATACGTTATTAACATTGGAACTGCGGGAGTAGGAGCTTGGGCAATTTCATTACGTTATTATAATGGTAGTGTATATGGTGATTTCCCTACGAGTAATATAGTTCATAGAAATAACTAATTTGTTGATTTCAAGACAAGCGGATTAGGCAGTTTAATTATAATACCACCATCTAATTTGGTTACATCCTCGGTCAATGATCAATCTGGATATTGGTTATTTTTCAAAAATGTTCAAAGCACGCCATCGATACCTACACAGCCACTTTGAACACAATAGGCCATAATATGCAGATAATGGTATCCAGTAGCTGGGAGGTCATAAGGGAACGATGGAAGATGGCTAATGGCGTCTGGAAACCTATAAATAATAAACAGGTCATGGTGTCTAGTAGCTGGAAGAATATTCAGATCGGATAGTTATATTTAGGAGGTGGTTATTATGTATGTGTAAAATCTTCCTATTTGAGTTAAATTAAAGAAATAATACCAAATTTAGCTCTATTTTGTGTCTTTTAGTTATAGTACATTATCCCGCTTAAATTGATGTACTATAACTTCTTAAAGAGGATAAAAAATGAAAACAATTTTAATTTTATCAATTTTATTAGTTTTATTTACAATTAATTCTTCATTTGCTTTAGTTACGGATGAAGAGCTTGAAACTTTAGGCATAACGAGGGCGGAACTAGAACTGCCAATTATTTATAGTATTCAGATTGAGTGGATTAATAAAAACTTTGATGGCAATGGATGGGAATACATCCAGTATGAACTTGTTGAAGTCACTGAACTTAGCGAGTCCAGCAATGCTTCCGCTTTAGGTAAACAAAGTTTTCAGTTTACAGGTTGTGACTGGACTGAAAACGAACAAAAGAGGATTTACAAATTAACGTTCAATATTGAAAAAATACCAGTTTATGTTTCGACGGTATCCAATTGGGTAGGTTTATACCACATTAGAATCAAAGGAATCATAATTGATTCTGATGGTGACATAATTATCCAGTCAAATTGGGCTGAAAGCGGATTGAATGCAGTTTACCAGTTATTGACTCCTGAAATAATAGAGTGATGTATGTTTGTTTATTGTCCAAATAAAAGGTGCCTTGAATATATGTTACTTGAAGTAATAGACTTGAAAGACGCGCTGACGTGGACGTTCTTATGTCCTAAATGTAAAGAAATGTTTATGGTCAGTAAGTGCAAAAAAGAAGGTGTGTACAACACAAAAAGGGTATCCAAATGAAAACTGATAAATCAATTATTAAAGCTATAAGAGATGCAATAAAAGAAAGTGGAGCTCAATGGATAGCTGAGGAAAATGAAATATCTAAACTCAGCAAGGCTAAAAAGAAGAGGTTAGCAGGCGAGAAAGGAAAGCCTGAAAAACCTCCAAAACCAGAGAAGCCTCCAAAACCGTCTCCAGAGCCACCCCCGCCAACTGAACCCATACCTAGTTCATGGGATTGGCGTACTCCAGGGAAAGTCACCTCAGTAAAGCATCAGGGTCAGTGCGGGGGATGTTGGGCTTTTGGACCCATCGCAGGTCTAGAATCTGCAATACTGATAGCTCAGAATCCTTCTATCATGCCGAACTTATCAGAGCAAGACTTGATCTCGTGTGCTTCTGACGCTTGGGCAAGCTCACTGGGTGGCTGTAATGGTGGCTACTCGCAGTTTGCTTCTGCGTACATCAGGGATAAAGGTGCTATTCCTGAGTCAGCGTTCCCGTACTTGGGGAAAAATGCGCCATGCAACAATAGTACGGTTAGTAGGGTAAAATTAAGTTCGTATATTGGCGTTAATCAGGAACTTAATGCACTGCGACAGGCAGTATATAAAAGCCCCGTGCCTGCTGTGTATTCAGTTTACGAGGACTTCTATTACTACCATAGCGGTGTGTATAAATACGTCTATGGTGCTTTATTAGGTGGACATGCAATATTGATCGTTGGCTATGACGACATTAGCAGGTGTTTCATGGTCAAGAATAGCTGGGGATCAAGTTGGGGTGAAGCGGGATATTTCAGGGTAGGTTGTGATGAAATAATTGGTCAGTGCAAATTTGGTCGCACTGCGATGAGTTATCTGGTTTGACGGGGGGGGGGCATATTAGGGCATGATCCTAATTGGTCTTTGCCTCGTAGTTATGCAGTAATAACTTATTAGCCCTTCGGGGCTTAAATGGGAGGGTCAGTATGTCCATGATTGCAGGCGCACAGGATAGTATTGTAAGGGCGAGTGCGGTATTAACGACTTCTTATGTCGCGGGGTCAGTCATAAGCCATAGAGGGAATAAGACCTTAACTTTAAGGTGCGATTTCACTAAGGGTAACAGCGATGGGTTTGGGTTTAAGATTGAAACCTCACAGGATCAGATAACATGGTATCAGGAACAGCAGTATAGTCAGGCAGGCGGAGTCACTACGCACAGCGATAATGTCCATGAAAGGTCTGCCGCCGCTAATTGTAATGTCAAGATTGATGTTTATGATGTTATCGGAAACTATGTAAGGGTTTCATTTAAGGCGTTAGGGGCAGATGCGACAGGTTCATCACTTGGAGTTAAGGCGACTTCTTCATGCCTTGAAAGGTAAAATATGGTTAAACGATTTAGTATGCTTCTTGTTGTATTCCTGATCCTTTCCATCGCCTGCAATGCCTATGCACAGAGGGGCGGTGCCTCACTTAAAGAGGATCGGTATGAGTTATTGGGTTGGGTCAACGTCAAGGAAAGTCCGCATGGTGCTAAGGGTAATGGGACGACAGATGATTCCGTTGCTTTCATTAGTGCATGTGCGGCGGCGATTAATAAGATACTCTACATCCCGCCTGGGACGTATAAGCTGTCTAATAACGTCACGGCGGGCGCAAGTGTTGAGGTATGGTTTAGCAATGGGGTTACTTTATCCGTTGATAACACAAAGACATTTACTATATCAGGGAAGCTTCATACACCATTTATTCCTACAAATTCAGGTGCAGGGACATTTGATTATTCAGCGGCAAGCAGACCTTTGACATACGATGCACAGGTCAATGATATTGCGGGATTGACGCCTGCTGATAGTGCCTTCATAGTAGGCGATGGCACTAACTTTGTGACTGAAACGGAGGGAACAGCCAGGACATCGCTTGGATTAGGTAGTATGGCTACGCAGAACGCAACAGCCATTTCCGTTACAGGCGGAACGATGAGCGGCATTTCACCGATACTGAACCCTGCGCTTGCAGTTGATCACACGGTGAGCGGATTAACGGCGCCATTCGTGGCAGGTGTCGCAGTTGCGATAGGCGACGCATGTTACCTTGATAGCAACGGGAAAATGCAGTTGGGCGATGCCGATGCCCTTGCAACTGCGAGTGCTGTGTTTATTGTTGCCGATGCCACTATAGCACAGGACACATCTGGAAGCTTCATACTGATAGGCTTCATTAGGGATGACTCATGGAACTGGACGACAATCGGCGGGTGGGTATATTTAAGCACCAATGGCACAACTGGCAATACACTAACACAGACAGCGCCGAGTGACGCCGGTGACATTGTGCAGGTAATAGGTATCGCGATAAGTGCTGATGTTATCTATATCCTACCCAACCTTATACAGATAGAAGTTGATTAAAGAAGGAGTCCTAATATGCCAATAAGTTATACGGAACTAAGCAGTTATAAAAAGGGTGAAAACTGGCATGAAAGGCAGATCAAGATCATCATTGATGACTTTGATCCTCCGTACAATAAGGTTGTCAACGTGACAGACTATACGGACAAGCCAGAGGTGTTCGAGAAGAACTTAAATATACAAACGGATATGCTCATAGCAGAGATAAAAGAGATTGAAACCGATAAAAAGGCTGATGTAACGAGTGTCTTATCTGCGATAGCGGTTGACGCAAATGAGAGGCGCGAAAGCATCATCTCTGAGATTAAGGCGGTGAAATAATGGCATTAACAAAAGAAACACCAGAAATACTATACGCCTTCGGCGCCAGTCCGATAGCACAGAATGTGATGGTCAAGTCAAACGAAAAGGCGGTTGATGCGAGTGGTGAGAACTCATATATAGCAACGTTCCATATCAAGTCGTTGTTAAATACGACCACTGCACATACTGGAACACGGTTTATCCTTGAAAGCTATGATGGCAAGGAATGGCAGTCAGTTTTTGAGTTTGTGGAGTTGATAGGCACTTCCAACAGTGAGGCGATAACCAACAATCCCCTCGAAGTTGGGCAGGGCGTAGGTGCAGCGCCAATAACATGCGCGTCAACGACTGGATATTTGGTCGGCGCAATTCTTGGTATCGCTGATGGAGCAAACTCTGAAACACACAGGATAGCAGCTCTGGCTACAAACACAAGCATAACGCTAAACGATGCTGTAATTGCTCAACACGCACAGAATACCTTGATGTATTCCGTAGCTGTCAAGAAGGTACTGACGGTCGATCTTACTTCACATAAGAAGATCAGGTGGGTCATCGACAACACCTATGATGCCGATGGCTCAACCGTATTGTGTGAGATTGCGATGATTAATACCACGAAACTGTAGGTGATGGCATGAACTGGAATCCACAAAATGAACTTAGTATACCCGATCCATCTCACTGGTCAATGCAAGGACTTGTAGGCTGGTGGAGAATGAATGAGGCTAGATGGAATGGCGTCAACAATGACGTGATAGATAGCTCTGGCAGGGGCAATCATGGCAAGGCTTATAATGGCGTTACTACTGCTCTGTCTGAGAGGGGCAGAGCGGGTAGTTTTGATGGGGTGGATGATTATGTGAGTTGCGGAAACATATCGTCCACTGCTAATGGAACTGCAACAGTTTCGGCTTGGTTTAAGTTAGGTAGCCAACTTCTTTCATCAAGAGCGATTACTTATAATCTGCGATTGCTTGGCGATGGCTCAACTTATATGTATATATATCCTTCGGCAGGTGGAACGGGTTATGTGGTGGTGCCTGTGAGTAGCTGGAAATTTAATGCTTGGAACCATATTGCCGTTACCTGGTCTGGTGACGGAACGACTGTAAAAGGATATGTAAACGGGAATATCATGATAAATAATGTCACTGGCGTTATGGCCATACAGAACATCTATAGTGATAATATCTTTACTATTGGCGCAAGGTATACAGGAAGTAATTATTTTAATAATTTGATAGATGATGTAAGGGTCTACAACAGGGCGTTGTCAGCAAATGAGGTCTGGCAATTATACATGGACACGCAAGACACAATGTCACCACTATATGCGTCTGCTGTAACTCGCATTAGCAAGATCGCTGGTGTATCTCTGGAAGATATAGCCAGCGTTGGTGGGATACCAATGTCATCCATAGAAAAAATAGCAGGTGTGCAGTGAATAATAGCCTAACAAAAAGCAATAATGCTGACCTTGTAGTTGGTGATGAGCCGATATTCTCGTCATTGACTCCGAGTGAACCTGCTGACTTTATACCTGTTCATGTGGGTGCAATAGAGGTGCAATAAGGGAGGAAATATGGGATCGTTAAGCAATTATGCGGAAAACGCACTATTAGATCATGTACTCAAGGTTTCTGCGTTGTCTGTGCCTGCTAACATATATATTGCCTTATCCACAACCGATCCTACGGAGGATGGGTCAGGGATAAGCGAACCTGTGGGGAACAATTATTCCCGTATTCAATGCAACAGTTGGTCAGCAGGTGCTAACAGGCGTGTATCAAATTCATCAGCAGTGTCCATAGCAACGCCTTCGGGGAGTTGGGGTGTCATTGGGTGGGCGGCTATCTATGACGCTATTGCAGGCGGGAATATGCTCGCACATGGGGCATTATCGGCACCGAGGACAATAGGGTTAGGAAGCGTAATGACCTTTGACGTTGGGGCGATAGTCGTTTCATTCAGTACAGGGGGCATTAGCAATTACCTTGCACATAAACTATTAGACCATCTGTTTAAGACAGCTTCCTTCACTGTTCCAACCAATATCTACGTTGGCTATGCGTTGGGGACGATAACTGATGCCATGAGTGGCAGTAGTATATCGGAACCAACGGATGCCGCCTATGCACGACAGGCACATAATACTTGGGTTGCGGCTTCTGGCGGGGCAACGTCAAACGACGGGGCAGTAACCTTCCCTACTGCGACAGCCAATCAGGGCAGTATAACATACAACTTTACTGCGGATGCCTTAACAGGCGGAAACTTATTGACTTATGCACTTGCAAGCCATACAATAGCATCAGGCGATGATCCTTCAATCGCTAGCGGTGGCATGGATGTTGTTATGACATAATCATTAATATTATGAACTATCATTAATATTATGAACTATCATTAGAAAGGTGGTTGTCATGTTTGAAGATTGGCATGTGACTTTTGATGTTGACGTGGCTACTAATTATGTTGCAGAAACGGGGGATATTGATATTCCGCAGGAAGACCCTAATAAAGAATCTGCCGAAAAGTCAAAGCAGGTAATCAGGGAATTGAGTTTTTCAAGAGGTGTCGTCAAATATACCATACCCTTAACACCAAGACGTTATTTACACCCTAGGCGTTGCATGTAAATAGGAGGAACCCAATGCCCTCATTCGCCCTTACACCCATAGCTAATCTATCAGGATCAGGAAGCCCTAACTACCTAAGCGGTGGCTATGCCGCAGATACGATAACCGTATCATCAACTTTATATGCGGTGGTCGCAAGCTATGAGGATGATGCCATCGTGGTTATTGACATATCCGATCCGCATAATCCGAGTAAGGTCGGTCACTTACAGGGGGCAGGGGCGCCTAACTATCTTGATGGCGTCTGCGGTGTCAAATGTGCTGAAATATCAGGCACTCCCTACGCCTTTGCTGTGAGTAATATAGATAACGGGCTTGTGGTCATTGACTTGTCAACGCCTGCGACTCCTGCGTTGGTGACCGCGGTAACGGGGGCAGGCAATCCTAACTATCTTGATGGCGCAATAGGCATTGACTTAATGGAAATATCGTCTAATTGGTATGCCCTTATCACAGCAAAGGACGATGATTGTTTTTCTATCTATGACGTTAATACGCCTGCGACTCCAACAAGGACAGGCGGGTTATCAGGGGCAGGCGCACCTAACTACTTGGATGGGGCGCATGGTGTCAAAGGTGTTACCATTTCGGGAACGGAATATGCCCTTGTTACTGGTTTCTTTGATGATTCATTTATAGTTATAGATATATCCACGCCTGCGGCACCTTCCCTTTCTGATACACTGACAGGGGCAGGCACACCTAACTACCTCAACGGTGCGCACTCAATAGATGTCAAACAGATAAGTTCGGTATGGTATGCCTTTGTTAGCGGGTATTACGATGACTCCCTTGTTGCAATCAATATAACCGATCCTGCCGATATAAGCCTAGCGGATGCCATATCTGGTGAGGCGTCACCTGAATATATAGGCGAACCCTGCAACGTTGGCATAGTGCAGATGGCAAGTGGTGATTATTATGCCCTGATAGCAGGCTACGTCACCGATGCTATTATTACCATAAATGTCACCGACCCGACTAATATGTTATTTGTCAGTGTAACAACGGGGGGGGGCTATCCCAACCATCTAGGCGGCATACATGGGTTTGCCATATACGGATATAACCTGTTTGCTATGGGATATAACGAGGACAGCTTTGTTGTCCATGAGTTATCAGAGGACGGATCATATATCTCAATGACAAGCACAGCGACAGCGGGGAGTTCCGTTACCTTTGAGTTGAGGGAGGCAGTCACAGTAAGCATGGTGTCGTCTGCACAGGCTATAAGTGCGGTAACACTCAATCTGGGATTGACGGAACCTGACTTTTCAAGCCAAATAGGACAACCTGTATTCTATCCTATCCGCAAGGTCGTCATGCTTGATTCCGATAATGCGCAACATGACATAAGCGATTATGTCAAGGCGTATGACAGGGTATTATGGCAGATAGAACAGGACACCAAGCCCAATGTATTCACTGCTAACAACACTACCATCTATTTAAGGAATGATGATTTTGAGTTTGATACCGATTATGCTAGTAACTATTTTATCACTGTATTAGGGCGACAGCAGGATGGCTACCTAACACCCGTTATAATTAAGGGCGGATATTATATTGACGGGGCAGAGTGCCTTATAGACATATTTAAGGGCGTTATAACAAACATCAAGGTATCAACTGCCGATAACATAGCCCTTATTGACCTTCAATGCGTTTCAAGGATATTAAGGGATACCAAGTGCGTCAATACAGGTGATCAATGGACAACACAACGATTATACGGGGGATATACCATTGCCTATTTGGATGCGCCAATTAGTGAGGATGATACAAATATCCCTGCCTCCGATGGTGGGTTTAGTGCGGATTTCCCTCCCTCAGGATATATACAGATAGAGGATGAAATAATCTATTATGGTGCAATGACGGACACGCATTTCGTTTATTGCATGAGGGGCAGGCATAATACTAGCCCTGCAAGCCATGACCGTGCAGTTGGCGATACAGGCGAGAGGCGCAAGATATTCCTCACCCTTGACGATGGTTCCGATACGGATAGCAGATATTTCCAGTTTCCGCTTTATCCCATATCACAGAAAAGCGTCGCTAACGTTACCACAAGTGATGGTGTCGTGACTGTCCTTGATGATAGGGATATATATTTATCCATACCTGAGGCAAGCAAGAAATTGATTGCCTATGTAGATTATGAAAGGGGATGGTTGGAGTTCGGTGGTGCGCCCACAGACCCGTCAAGCGTGGTCGCAACATTCAAGAATGTTCCGCATACCATCGGTTATGCACAGTTAGCGAAAACCTTACTTGACAATCAGGGGTTTGATACCTCTGAAATCCAAGATATAACGCTGTATGACCGCATGGGGAATAAGGTGCCTTATATATACGGGAGGATAAAACACGCCCACTATGGCGGCTCTCAGGTGTCTTTAGCGAACCTCAGATGTCAAGCCCTAGCCCGCGATGATAATTATGTCTATTTGGCAATAGGGCATTATATCATCAGATGGAACGATGCTCAGTTTGAAGTGGTTGCCGATTTAGGAAGCGATTATGAAATAGTCAAGTTGGGGGTTGATACTAATGATAACATCTACGGCATTGCCCGCCCTGCCTATGAGGAAGCGGCAGACGCATTAGAAAAGGGTTGGGTATTCTGTTATGACGGATCAGGTGTCACTTTCCAAACAGGACAGGTTGCGGCATATTTTCCAACTCGTGGCAGGAATATTCCGCTAGAGGCGATAACAAGCATTCCGCCTGACGCTGGCATACAGGGCGCACAGTGGCGTAACTTTTCGGTTGATAGCGATAACGCTTGCTGTTGGTTTCTGTATAATAATGGCGTGACTATGGGTTTAGGCAAAGTCACCTTCGGCGGGTTAGTTACCTATTATCCATGTTCCGTTGAGGACGATGCCAATATGGATTTTGCTGACTCAGGCGATTATATTGAGTTCTTTTATCAAACAGTCACAGGCGGAAGGGAGTATATCTGGTATGACAGACTTCATAAGGACAGCGGAACCTGGGCGTACATAGGTAGTTTGAAAGATCGTGTCTATGTCAGCTATCGGGAACTGACACCTATGGACGCAGTATATAACTCAAATGATGATAAGATATACCTGAATATCATTGATGCGAATATGGAAGGCGACCTCTGGCGTGGCTCCAATGGTTGGTTTTATTCATTTGATAAGGCTTCTGCAACAGTTACGGAACTGCTTGAGTATGACGATGATTATGCACATATAACAAAGATGTCAGGCGGGGTATATTCCGATGGCTATGTTTATTATGTCAGGGGATCGGAACTGTCAATAGGGCAGGAAATAGATGATGAAACACCCATTGACTCAGCAACGGGGCATTTATGGCGCATAGATAACAACGTAATGGCGGATATTGGGGCGTTGGCATATAGGGAAACGTCAAAGACTGTCCATTTTATTAGGGAGTCGGTCAAGGGCATATCATCACCATTGGTTGCACAGTCAGACGGGACACTTTTTTATGTCAGTTGCGATGCCACTACTAGGAATACACAAAGGGGATATTCGTTTGGGCGGTATTCCGAGCATTTCAATCCTGTCGTAAGGGTTGCGGATATAAACGATATGAGCATTTGGGACGTCCTTTCAGAACTGGCGACAATATCTGGCTATGAGTTAGGCGTATCAAGGTATGGGAAGGTGTTTTTGCGACCTAGAGTACCTGATGTAACGATCCTGACCGCAGGCATAAATGATGCTGTTGACGTTATCCCTTCCGGTGATACATCCGCCTTTCCTGCAAGCGGCATAATACAAATTGAGCAGGAAGTGATAACATATACGGGTAAGACCGCCTCTAGTTTCACAGGTTGCGTCAGGGGTGACTATGACTCAACTGCCATTGCTCATATAGCCAACATGACCATCTGGAAGATTGACCACGTCATTATGAATAAGGATCACGATGATAGGTCAAGATTGGCTAGCAAAGAACCCAATTACCTTGATATTTATAACTATATTGAGGTGCCGTTTGGTGATTATCGCCTCATCTTTGATTATCAGAGGGCAGGGGAGGCATGGGCGGATTCTTCTGAGTATAAATATGGGCGGAAACCCTTGACCATAGGCAACAGCTTCCTGACGGAGGATGATTATGTAGTCGCGGATGCCATAGGGTTTCGGTATTATGATCAGTATGCGAAACGCAAAGGGCTGATTGAGGCGGAAACGGTCTGGCAACCGCAGATTGATTTAGGCGATGTCTTCACCATCTACCAACCGCATAGGGCATTGATGACTTACCTTATAACAAGGATAAGGCGGGCTGAGTATTGGATAACGGATGTTAAGGTTTCATTATTCGGCAGATATAAGCCTGCCGGGTATAGGAGGACAATCTACGACCTAGAGTACAGTTAAGGATAGTTCATAATAATTGGGGGGAGAGTCATGTGGAATCGCACTTGGAGGTGGTTTATTCATCTCTTTGTCGGGATAGGCAACTCAGTAGTCTTTGATATTAATGCTCATAAGGGATGGGCTGTCTTTATCGGGTTTATGCTGTTCTATGAAATAAATGAGGATTATCACATTAAGGATGGTGCGTATAAGGATGTATGCGGGTATCTTTGGGGATTTATCCTTGCAAGCATTTGTTCTTGGTTCTTAATATGATGAACTATCATTAATAAAAAGGGGCTGTCTTTCGTGATAAAGATAGCCCTTTTTTTATTGACATTATTTTATGCGTATGTTATACTCAATGCTATGATGATTTATGTCCTATTATGATTTATCAGGGGTTTGGGTGATGATATACGTATATGAGAGGCTTACCATAGGTCTTGGTGATGGGATAATGCTCAGGGCGGGCATTAATGCCAACATCGCTAAATTTCCTTTGGCTAAGCATATCATACATGGACATCCATCAATCCTACCGATCTTTGCGGACATGCCAATAGAAGTGGTGCCTTTTAATCAGCATAGGTATAGTATGCGGCAGGCGGCATCCAGGTTACATTGCCAATCATCTTATCCACATTATACCCTATATGAATTATCCCGTCCTTGCGCTACCTATGAGTCCGAGAATGCGCCTATGTTATGCAATAATGGTCGCTATGAGAGGACAGGCAGGCATATATTGTTATCAAGACAGCAAATATGGTGCGATGTTATAGGCGTTCCGTTTGATATGGATAATTATAAGGTCAGGTTCTTTGAGGCAGAGGAAAGCTATGCACATGCGGTCTTAAAGAAATATCCTGACCCCATCATCGTACATGCGGGGGCGAATGATAAGAATCGCAACTATACCAAGATGCACTACCTTATTGAATATGTGGCTAGGCGGTGGGGCAATGTCATAGTCATTGATAAGGAATATCGGTATAATGGGTTACTACGGAACGTCTATTCATTGATGGAGAAAGATATTAGAAAGATATGGTGTTTGATTGCTCACAGCAGGCTACTTGTAGGGATTGATTCGTTTGGCATACATGCGGCAGGGTCGGCAGGCATTGACACCTATGGCATCTTTGGCATGACCGATCCTGAGTGCAGGATGTTATACCCTAAGGCACATTATAGTCCGCCCTATGATAAATGTCCATATCAATATTGTTGGTATCAGCCATGCAAGGATAAACCTTGCATAAATCGTAGGTCGCCTGCTTTTTACTGGCAGGATATTAAGGGAAAGGTCGGGCTATGAATGATAGGTCATTAATGGATCATATAATACTTGTCATATTGAGCAAGGGGATAAACATTTTCCTCTTATATATCAAGGTGCAGTTATACATATACGCCTTGTTATTACGCCCACTGATGAAAAATGAGCAATCGCGTTGGGCGGCTTATATGATAACAAAGGTCTATCTTAATAAGGTCACGACGGATATAGGGAGGTATTTTAGAGTTGATATGTAAGACCACATTAAGCGTTATTTTTATGAATACAGGCGTGACCTTACTGATCCCTGATCCCACAGGTGCGGTTATCCCTTCAAAACATGACATAGTGCAGTATGTTATCCCTACACCTGGTGAATTAGGAAAGATAATAAAGGGCATGGTTGACATGGTGCATAGGGTATACTGTCAGGTGGGCGATGAAATGCGGTGCGATATAGTTGTCTATGTCAGCACGTTTGAGTCTGAACTATGAGCATTAATAGCATTTGGAAAAAGGTAAGATGGTTTCTTTTTGGAGAGCCGAAGGTGAACGAGTTCCTCATATTCATTGGACAGTTCGCAGCATGTTTTATATCCGGGTTTCGCAGATAGCCTATGCAAGAGCAGGCTTATCCGTAAAAAATAAGAGCCGATGGTTCAGGCTTTACAGGCGGGCATGGGTAAGTCAAAGAACTACCTATATATATTATACGCCTATTTTCTTTGTCCATATAGGCAGGGCGTTGATATGGTTATGGCGTTATAGGCTTGGTTATTATGGGCTTGCAGGGATAGCTTATAGGCACAGGTGGCTTGATGTTCCTGCAGGCAGTAAGGTAACGCCCTTATGGATATTGCATATCAGGAGGAAAAAGGGGGAGGGTTGATGTTTCAGCATATACATTCCCACGAGGTCAATGCGGATGATAAGGCGTTTACTGGTATCTTTATTGATGGGTTAGGGACGGTCAGGGCTTGCTCTGATTGCGGAGTATTGGTCGTTGGCGGAGTAACCAGATGCAATCGTTGCGTGGATAGGAAATACCATCCATGGTGGTATAAACTGCTTCTTAAATGTGTCAGACATAAAGGGCAGTTGAGGTTGATGGATTGGAATTTGAACAGGGTGTCTAAAAAAGGGGGCTAGGATGGGTAAGCTGACCAAGTTTATAGCGGATAAAAGGGAGGCAAAGATATACAGGTATATACTGCAGGGCGAAGGGTTTGGGCGGGATTATTGCCTGAACTTAGGTGCAGGGGCGGAAAGCAATAATGAGAAGTATATTAATGTTGACATTCATAAGGCTAATAACATTGACGTTACAGGTGATATACGGACAGTCTTTGCCCCCATATACGATCAGCATTTGGCGGAGTTTCCTGACCTTTTGAACCTTGATGCCAGCCAATTTAAGTTTATCCGCCTGCACCATGTGATAGAGCATATTGAGTGGATATATCAGGAACGCATGTTTGATTGGTTATCCGAACTGTTGCTTTTAGGCGGTTGGGTATATATTGAAACGCCCAACCTTGAATACGTGGCTAAGACATATCTTAAATCCGCACAGGCAAGGAAGGGCGTGCAGAAGGTCATAGGGCAAAAGGAAGGGTTCCCGTTTGACGATCATCCATACCTTTCAGAAAGGCGGGATGTGGATATTACCAGATGGTTTAACGCTAAGGCATTCTCAGGTTGCTCAACTAACCGGTATATTAATGGTTGCGTTGATGGTGATTTCCATCACTGTTTATATGATGAATTTTGGTTGCGGTCAATACTGAAGGAAAAAGGGTTTAAGGTGCTTGTATTCAATAACTCGATGAATTTGTCGGTTGTCGCTGAAAAGGTAAAGGAATTATCAGGTGAGCAATGATAATGCTAAGTTAGTATTGGATAAACAGAGGCGGGATAGCGATGGGCGAAAGTGGCGCATGGGACATCTTAAATACATCATTTCCACCTTTAAGAGTAATAATCCGCCTAAGTGTGCCTGTGGTCGCCCTGTAAGATACGGGTTTGTCTGCAATATACCAGGGGATTATCGGATACGCTGTCCTTACTGTGTCCTGCAGGAACGGGACGGGAAGGTCATTGAGTTTGATATACATGGCGAGATAAGGCAGATGTCAGGCAAGGAAAAGCCCTTACATTGCTTCCAGTGTCAGAAGCCTATCAAACGTGCAGGACAACGCTTCTGTTCTGCCCTATGCAGAATGCAATATGATAATCATTACCTGTGGGATTATGCAAGGAATTGGGCGTTAAAGCGAAGCAATAATACCTGTGCTGATTGCGGAGGACACAGCAACCTTATAGTCCATCATCTGGTTCCTGTCCGAAATACGGGATATGGTTATAACCCGTTGAACGTTCCCAGTAATTTGGTTGTGTTATGTGCTTCCTGTCATGGCAAGCGGCATGGCACAGACAGGAAGAAGGATAAGGCGTTTGAGTCATTGCCATTGTTGGAATGATCGTTTATAAAGGAGTATTACTTATGAATGAACAACTATGTCCTATAAAGGTGACGATCCGAACTACTACGGGGGATCATATTGTTGAGGCATTTCATTATACAAAGGTAGCCAATCTCAAAAACAGGCTAAAGGCACAGAAGATAATGCCTAATGATGATTACTCATTGGTTATGGTAACGGCAGGGCAAGGTAACGAGTTAGCCGATGATAAATCATTGGCAGAGTCAGGTGTTAAGGATGGTTTCGTTATCATAATGGAACCTAATCCATCGGCAATATAATTAATAATAAATTCAGGAGGAAAAGTCATGTTTGATAAAATGAAAGTCAGTATAACAGTAGGCGGGGGGTTAGGTGACGCACTCATGGTATATTTAGCCGACCCAAAACATCATTGCGATTTAACTCAAAAGTTCCCAACGTCAAACCATATAGGGTCGCTGTGGTTCAGGCGGTTGCCTAATTTCAAGTTGCATAATCCGGATGTGGAAGTCATCTTGATTGACGCAACAAGCAACCCTGCAACGTCTGAATTCTTTAAGGAAATCCCTTACATTGATGAAGTGAAGCGTGTAGGTTGGACAGCACCAAAGGCGGAAGATGTTGTCTATTGGAATATGCCCATTGAGGATTATAAAGGGCAGGCGAGCATGGTTGACGCTGAGCATGAATATCCGCCTATCCATTGGGTATATGATTATAGGGATTATGAGCCTGCACGACAGAGCCTTTACCTGTCCGACATAGAAAGGGATATAGTTGAGGCATGGAAACTGAAAAAGGGGATCGCCTGCCATCCCTACGCCGCAAGCCCTAGAGATATAATGCCATTGTCAAAGTATGCGGATTTCATTGATATTGCAAAGAAAAACGGGTATGCGGTATCCATCCTGCCGGGCATTGATGATGCTGTAATGCTTGATAATTGGGAGGGCATTGCTCATTATAAAAAGGTGCCTATACATTTATCGGTTGCGTTAGTGTTGGGGGCAATGGGTTTCATCGGCACACATTCAGCAATGGTTATCCCTGCGTGGTATGCGGGGGTAAATAACGGGGCAAGGTCGGTTGTATTCACTCCGTTAAATGAGCATTTTAACAGGATTCAGCAGGAAAAGTCACCTGTCGCATTTGGGTTCTTTGAGGATTTCTGCCTCAATGTTCCGTTCTTGACAGGGGATAGTGCAAGGCTTTATAACATGGCAGGGGCATTTAACTTTTTAGCAGGGCGGTAGAAAGGCTTAGTTATGGAAACTCTCGTGTATATAATGGTAGGGGTTATTGCAATATGGGTAGCTACAATGATATTTATAGGGGCGTATTTCAGTCATAAACGCCCGTATTATTATGGTTGTGGTCATAAATGGGTAAAACATAAGGACTACTTTGTTGAGGTGGTTACAGTGGGATATAGGCACTTTAACCTATATCGCTGTCGGATATGTAAACGCAAGATTTGGCATGGTTACGATCACGCAGTATATACCACTGAACCGAAGGAAGATGGTATCTATGACAAATAATACATATTCCGCCTAAACCTCAAGCACAGGGGCGTACAGGCGGTTTACAGGAGGGGTTAAATGGTGAAACTGAATTGTTGGTGCGGGGCTGAAAAGCATTACGAGATCGGTGTCAAGGATGATAGGTTAGTAGTGGAATGTGCTGTCTGTCAAACGTGGTATGTCAAAGAAATCCCTAATGATTATATAGGCATGTACTCAAGGGGCGAATATGCGACAATAGAGCAGACAAGGATCGGTTATACGCCCTATCCGGATCGGTATGAGCATGACTTAGGCGTTGCACAGGCTAGGCTTTCTGAGTTACATGACTATCGCACTTTTGGGGCAGGGCGGAAACTCATTGATGTCGGTTGTGGCAACGGTGCCTTTGTCCATACTGCAAGGGCTGGTAACTGGGAGGCATACGGGATTGACCTTGATTTCCACGTTAACGAGATTCATTGGTGCTATCAGCGTGATATAGAACACCTGCCACCCTTGGACATCATGTATGGGGCAAAGGTTATTACCATGTATGATGTTATTGAGCATTTATTAAAGCCAGTTGATACCCTGACAAAGTTAAGGGATTGCCTGATACCACAGGGCTTGCTTGTTATCGTTGCCCCTGACTTTTCATCAGGCGATGCCTATAACCAAGGGCTTGACTGGAAACATGTCCGCCCTGTTCAGCATATCTATATGATCAAACCACAAATAATGATCGGCATACTAAAGGGCTTAGGCTTTTATAACATTGACAGAAGAAGACCGATCCCTAATCAATATGCCATCTATGCAAGGAGGGGATAATGGAGTTAACGTTAAGGCTATTAAATAACCACATAGAAGATTACCGATTTCACAACTTGCCACTTGATACCGAAAGGGCAATAGAAATCCCGTTTATCTGGGATATAGTCCTGAGATACGATCCGCAGGATGTACTAGAGGTCGGGAATGTCCTTATGAATTATGTGGATATTGCACATGACGTAGTTGACTTATATGAGCAAAACCCAAGAGTAGTCAACGCTGATATACGGACATATAAGCCTGACAAAAAGTATAAGCTGATCGTTTCAGTAACAACGCTAGAGCATGTTGGCGATGGTAAGGATGGATCAGACTTTGACGAGTTCGGTATCATACATGCAATAGATAACATGCTTGAAATGCTTACGCCTGATGGTAGGATTGTCTTCACTGTTCCTATTGCACAGAATAAGGCGATGGATAAGCTGTTCTTTGAAGGGAAGATACCCGGATATATCCGTTATATAAAGCGGATAAATGAGGCAAACGATTGGAAAGAAGCTGGCTATGAGGAAATAAAGGACACCATCCTTTATTATCCATATAAAGGTTCAAATGCGTCAATCGTCTGTATGATATATAATCAATTCTCAGGTATAAGGGTAACTAAGTTATGATAGTTCATAGTATTAAAATGATAGTTCATAATATTAAGGAGTAAAGATGAAGGATATTAATATACCGATAAAAGTTGATCCTTTGAAGATAGCGGAAATTAAGGATAGCATAAGGCATGTTGCAATCGTTACGGATTTTATGTATCTGATCGGGTTGCCTGATGATATAGATGCCGAGATTGCTAAATATCCTGAGCAACGCGTCCTTTATTTCCCTATTCCTATGCAACTGCCATTGATAACGGAGGATGTATGCACAGCAACAATGGAAGCTCAAGCCAAACGGGTAATAATTACAGTATTCCCTGCCGAAAAGGTTATAACCGTGCCTGACGGGACGCGTATCAGCTATAACGAGTTGCGGAGGATAGCGGATTTCCTGAAGGAAAATAAGGATAATATCAAGACGCTGATCAACTTATTCCGCAGGTTCCCTACCATATCCGATACGATAAGGGATGATATTTCATAATATATAACAAAAGACTTGACAAGGACATAAAAGACAAGTATAATGTAGTATTATACATATCCTATCTAGCTCATAGGAGCCTTGTTGGTTCGCCGCCAATGGATAGGTCATCATCTAACCCTAAAGGAAGCCCGTTGCCAGCGGGCTTTTTCCTTATTATGGTATAATGATAGTTCATAATCCTAGGGAGGAAAGCATGATAATTGCAACGGATAACCTTTCAGGTTATATCAATTCCGCAGTCCTCAGCGCACACCTGAACGCCACTCCTGACCAACTGACCTTTATCCCAACAACGTTAGAGAGGGATAACATCCTCAAAGAAATGCTTGCCTCACAGCTTGAAACGCCACCGATGCTCGTCTATAATGTCAAGCCCGTATGGATGGTAGGTATATGGTTCGGTGCTGGCGAATTAGAATGGGCTAGAGGCATAAAGAAGCGATCCCTATGGCATATCATTGATCACCATAAGGCGACAATGGCGTTTGATAAATCAGGGATATTCCATCAGTCATTTGTCAATACTGACATTACCACTGCACAGATGGTTTGGGAATTGTATTATAAAGGGCATAGCAAGCCCAACATGACACTTTTTGAATGGGTTTCAATATCGGATGCTAAAGAGAAATTAGGCAAGAAAAAGGTGCCTGATTATATGAAGGTCATGGAAGGGTTATTAAAGCCTATGGCAAGTGAGGATAAGGCGTTGTTGGTGCATACCATCTGTTATAAACATCCGAAGGAATACCTAGCCTCACAACTGCAAGGCAAGGCATAAAAGGTAATGATAGTTCATAATATAATGATAGTTCATAATATTCAGGTCATTAATAGGGCAAGGGTCTGAGCAAAGTCTGTTTCGTTCTCGTCTAAAAAATCTTCCGGGTTGTGCTTGCCAATCTTATAAAAGTTAAACAGGAATAGGATAACCGCCATGCTTGCCAACCACTCAATACGATCCTCCGTTGTGCTATGAAGGTTGATCGCAAACTCGGCACAACCATCCTTAAACTCACCGGACAGCTTCCAGTCCGTTTCAGATGATACCTTGAAAACCAACGGGATCGGTGATCCCAGTTTGCTCATTAAGGCTTTAACTTTCTCTTGAAACTCAGTATATCTCTTACCGCAATCGGTAACGTCATTTGGCATAGTTTATCCTCTTATAAAGATGAATCCATCCGCTTCCAACGTTCAGTTAATTGATTATCAAACTCCACGTCCTGTCTGCAATAGGCTTGCAGTAAAGCCTTTGCCTCTGTTTCGGTTAATCCCGTTCCCGTTTCAGCATACTCAGTGATACGAGAGAACGGTATAACTAACTGTGATCCATCCGTATCATTCACCACTTTATTATGCCCTTCATCACCGATATATATACCTACAGGGCGAACATCATTTGGCATGGTTTTTCACTCCTTATATCCAATCCCACATCCAAGGGATTTCTCATTTTAACGACCTCAAACTCAATGACCCAAACCTGCCTGTCTTTACCCATTGCTTCTTGATAGGCAAGCCCTGACCCCCATAATGCCCCTTCCTTTACCTCGTCTGCGTCAGTTACATCATGTAACCATTGTTTATAAGGGTCTGCTGTAAGGCGGATTATACCCATCTTTCTGCCGCCTGCTCTTGGGTTCTTGTCATAAGCCTGCACATAGTCACCTTTACGGAATGACACTGCATACCTATCATTCCAATCCCTGCGGGTGACTGTCTTTTTGCCTTCAAAAAGGGCTTGCGTTGTCCATGCAAAGGATATGATCTTACTCATTGTCAGGATAACCTCTCTTTATATACCAAAAGGGCGTATATTGGCTATTTACATAGATACGCCTGCCTGATCGTTCCATCAGGACATAACTCAATAACCGCATATACTTACAACACGTGAGGGCAAGTGTCTGAACTTGACTCATGGCAAACTCATTTAATATATCCTTGCAGTTAAAATAATGCCATCCCTCCACCCTTCTTGGTTGATTGCGGATGTTGAGGAAATAATCCAAATGTGTCAACCAATAATTATAAAGGAAATGCAGGGTTTCATCGGTAATATGGCTTGCCACATAACGCGCAGAATACCCATGAGAATCACCATCCATTAAGCGATTGCATATAGCTGTCATGCTTATTATCTTAGGTTCATCATACTTAATCTTACGCATTATCTTCCCTATCAGGTCGCCAAGACCTTTCGCCTGTTGCACAGTCAATAAGATACCAAGTCCCTGCCGCGGACAAACAGAAATCCACTGACCAATACCCCTCAAGTTTTTCTGCCACCTTCAAAGCATGATCGGTCAATAATGCCACCTCATAGGGCGATTCCGTATTCATAAGGGCGAGTGCGTCCTTCCAATAGTCAGGCAATATGCAGGTGCTTTCTGTATTATCAGGTGATAATGCAACAAGTTCCCTCAGTTCATTGTAAGTTTCCTTTAACGCCCTTCTATTATCCGCCCACTCGGAAATAGCCGCCTCAATCCAATAGGGAAAGTGCGCCTCAACCTTGCCATCCCTGATGAAATAACGCCTTTCATGTCCAATAGGCAGGTTTCCAGTAAAGGCAGTAAATCTTGTCTTCATTGGGATATACTCCCTTACTACTATCGCAGTTGGGTTCAGGTCATTGAGGATATTGCCTTCAAGCAGGGTATATAACTGCCTCTTAACATCAACCATAGCTTGTATCTTACCATTACCGCCCTTCTGCCCTGCAGGGATAAAACAAGTCTTTGACCAATCATGCTTGACCGAACAGTGATCCGTCCTGATAAAGACCGACTTCTCAGGGTACCCGAACTCACATAGGATAGGATATACCTTATCATATATATCATCCATATAACCACTTTCAACTGCGAACTCTAACTCACCATAAGCGAACTTGCATATTTGAGTTTTAGGTTGCGGAATGCCCTCAATATCCTTGATCAACGGGTACCAGTGGCACATGCTATTCTTATCAATAAATAGCTCTAGCTCTGCCTCCGTTGTGTCGTATTCATATACTAGCTCACCATACATATCCTTCCGCTTTATCAGGTATTCGCCCAGTGCGTTTATGTCCATGATGGTATACGGCATACCCTCGTAAAAGACATCATCGCCCACCTTAAACTTTCCTGTATATTCATGCTTCATATAAAACATAACCCCTCTGTAAATATCTTGTAAGCCCATTCGTTTGGTTGGTCTGCCTTATAAGATATATTCCCTTGTTGCGTCCTTTCTTCATCGGATAAGGGGGCAAACCAGAGAACCAGATTACGCCTGCTCATGCGGCAGTAGTCCTTCACCTACTCTATGTTATAGGTTTTATGTCCACCTAAAATCATTATTATATGGGCGGTCATTTGACTATCACTGTAATCTGTCTTTATTAAAGGCATGTCGCACCTTATGAACTGTCATATCCAGAATGCCATCCCATCTCAGCAATGGTAGCTAGATCACCATCTTTAGCAATGATTGATTGAAATAGTTTTGCCATATCCTTTGCGATAATTGCAGAATGCCCTACGTTGCCCGGATGCCGCAGGGCTAATTGTAACTGCGACATCAGGATAAATAATTGGACTGCCGAAAAGGTCAGCGTAACGTTAGGCAAACTTTCAAGTTTATCAAAAGCCATCTCTGGATCAAGCATTGGTATTATCACCGCCATTATAACTTCCTCCCATCCTGAAATAAGGGAAATAAATCAGGCATTTGCGGAAGTTCCTTCTTGATACCAAGATTCAGTGTATCAGACAGGATATAGAATAACTCCCTTGTTGCCAGAATATCACTTAGCGGATCATGCGCCTTTATTGACACATTATACTTATCGCATACTGTCCCTAATTTGTAATTAGGCAGTTTCAGTTTCCCTACATAGTCAAGGGTATAGACCCACTGTAATACGTCAAGCCTGCGATGTCCGATATACCCCCAGAATGATTGCATGTTTCCACAGGTTTCAAAATAGGCACGTAGAAAATCCATGTCAAAGCCCACGTTATAGCCTATGGGATATGCCCTATCCGCCTTGTCATACGGGTTGATGAAGTTATTTAACCAGAGGATAATCTCATTCATCGCCTCTTTATAGGGCGTATATGTCTGCAAGGTTTCAAGCGTCAAGCCCGTGACCTCCAATGCCTTTTGCTCAATTTCCCGTTCAGGTATGGGTTGGATATTCCAGACCCGTTTATCCTTCATCTGACCATTGACATCAATGATCATAGCAAGCTGAACGATGGAATGCTTATCTGGTTTCAGCCCTGTCGTTTCCACGTCAAGGAATAAGTTTTTCATCATTTCCGCCCTTCATCTTCGCAATGGATGTCGTGACTTCCTTATGCAAGTCACGCATAGCCTTTAAGATTTCATTACCTCTGTTGACGCCATCCGCTATTAACTGCGCCTGATTTAACGGATGCTGTCTTAGAACCATATTGATACCCGTATCAAGAACCTTCTTAGCTATTGTCATGTCTGCTAATATTTCTACTGGATCGTTTGGATGGTTTTCCTTCATCCGCTTATCCAATAATGATACAACCTCTGCATAAATGTCCATTTTACTTCCCTTCCCCTGTTTGTAAGTCAATAAAAGTCTTGTAATCTTCGGGATTATCAAGGACAGTTTTTTCTATATGCGCCCTTAACTCCCTCAGTAACTCCTCAACGTTTTTCCATTTTCTTGAATACATGAGAACCATCATTTGATTGAAATGCTGAAAGTTGGATGGTGCGCCTAAGTCATGTCCATACCACATGAAATCTTTAAGGCGACAACCTACCTGTATAGGATAATAGCCTATGGGTTCGTTGATGAATACCCAAAGCCCAATCAGTGGTTGGTTGCTGTATTCTGTTAGTTCCTCTTTGCTCATATTTTCCGTAGAGCCTAGCCATGTTATAACCGCATGATCCTCCCTTTCATTGACCAAGAGATATAACCCTGATTTAGACACGCTTAACAGTTCCACCTTCCCTACGTTCCCGAACTCATACTTTGACATGCTTAAAATCCTTCATTAAGAGAGTGCGTATCTTCTTCCACATTGATTTCAAAGGTAGGGATGTTCCCTTTAATTAAAGCCAATGAGAGTTCCTGTGTCATGGTGATTTCAAGGTGATCGTCATGTTCCTTCACGCCTGCCCCAAGCTTTATCCATGCGTCCTTTACGGCTTCTATTGTTGCATACATTCCTGGTGAAATGGCTATCTTTCCGTTGGTGATCATCTGTTTGATGATTACGCCCTTACATTTCTTTGGCATTAGGGTCCCCCCCCTCAATGGTAAATTCATCAGGCAACGGGATAGTGATCATTGCCGAGTGAGCTACAATATATTCGTCCTGTTGGTTATTGTTAATAGCATTGATGATTGCAGTATGCAAAGCATCCGCTACTGCCGCCTGATCCCACTGCACCATTTTATAGTTAGTGGGTATCTTTTTGAGACCGTTCCTTGTCAGGTCTAGCTGTTTTTCCTTGAATACCTCTCCTGACAAACAGATTTCTAATTTAAGGTTAATCTTGCCGACTGGGTAAATTCCTTGTTTCAACGTATCCGACATCGTTATCTCCTAACTCTTAATTGTTGCTATTCCCGCTACACATGCCCCGCAGAACAACAAGAACATCGTGATAGCCTTACCTTCCGTCTGCATACATGTATTCCAGATACCAGACATTATTACGAACAGCATGACCGTTATTACCAAAGCAATGATTCGCCTCATGCCTAAAAGTATGTAAAGGATGTCCCTAAACAAATAAATCACCTCCCTTCGCCCACCTTCGTATTCATTCAAAACAAGCATCATAATTCATAATAACATAACAAACCTTAAATGTCAAGTATAAAATAAGGTGCAAGGCATAAAAAATAGAGCAACCTATCCGTTGCTGAATTTGCCCAAACCAAGATACAGGATAGGTTGCCCGAATTTCTATTATTTCACACGTGCTATACTAAATTAAATTGGACACACCTTTCTTTTATAAATTGTTATTACCATTAGCGCACTTACCAACACCGCTTGAATTATTGTTGCCATTTCCGTTATTGCATTCTTGGGAATGCTTGTTAGCACAGGTTTTTTCCCAATGTAATTTCATAATACATCCTTATAAGTGTAATCCCTTTAGTATGGTAAGGGCTATTGCAATTAGTATATCCTGCGATATATGATCAAGCCTTTTCACCTTAACCCTTACTGCCATATAAAATAAGGTTTGTAAGAAATCTGTCAATATGCAGACAGCAATAAAATACAAAAATAGTCTAGAATAGGTCAAGTAATCACCCTCCTAATATATCTTTTGCCTTATTCCCTGAGATAACACAGTTATAGGTCATGGACATAGCCCCCAACTGCATGGTGAGGCTAGTGTCGTTGGTGTCAATATATGAACCGATCACCACCTCCCTACCACCTGCACAGTCAAATATCCCATCCCCGATAATGCGGCAGAGGTTTGGTTTCAGGCGTATCATTGGGATATTATCATCAATCAATCCTCTGATCAAACTGATAACCTGATCCTTATCAGGTTCAGGCAACCCGCACTTTTTGGAGTCCGCCCCTATGTTGACAAACTTGGGATTGATCAGGCGTATCCTTGACAGCAACGAATGTATATCGCATTTTAGTATGGGTTCTACCGTTATGAATGTATCGGCATAACGGGATAGCAATTGCATTGCTGAACATCTATCGTCTATACTTGGACAGTCAGCATAATATTTCTTCGGAACAACATCGGATTCCAATGTCGTGCCGAATATGATACTACCGAAATCTAATGCAAACCGCCTTGAATCCACATACTCAAACCGCAATAGGTCAGTTATCCGCCCAATGTTCTTGGATTGGATATAATAATTGTTAGGTCGCCTGCCATATATGGAATTGATCCTTGTAGTGAGTTCTAATGAGGCTAATACCGCCTTTATCCACTCGTTAGGAACACCCTCACATAAAAGGTCACCCGTAAGGCATATCCCTATTTGCTTGCCTTCACCGAGGTATTTTGAAAAATTACTCCCTTTGCATAATTGAGGCTTATCAATCTTTATCCGTTTGAACTTTTTAACATAACAGTAGGAACAGCCATGCGTACAACCACGAACTGGATTATAGATGTAGTCAAGCCAATCATACATATTGCCGCTAGTTGACATTGGTTTCCTCACTTTCCGCATAGGGTATGCTTTCCTCAACGGGATTATCATTCTGATCTGTTCCTGTTATGATTATATCTGCGACATCCTTATCCTTTGTAAAGAATAGCGGAGTATCGGATATATCCATGCCATCAAGATAATAGATGCCTCGCGGTTCCTTCTGTTTGAGCAAGCCAACGCCCTTTGCCTTATTGATTATCTCAACTGCCAATATCTGTTCAAACCCTGTCTTAGCCTTAATTAGTGCAATGAGTTCCGTCCATGTCTGCGGAACGCCCACCGCCTTGAAATACCCAATAAATAAGCTGACGTGCATACGCAAGGGCGAACACTGACCATCCTCAAGGGAATACCCCTCTGCCCTCCTATACAATGTATCTCTAACAATGGGAAACCATTTGTTAGGGATAAGCCTTGCACCACGTTCCAATGCGCTGACTGTCGCCCTTGACAACCCCTCCTTTTTCTTGCCAATGTCCTTGAATACCCTGCCATATTCATCCTGTTTAAGCTTAGCAATCGCCCTGTCCAATGCCATATAGAAGCCGAGATTTGTAACGCTTATGTCCCAAGCCCATACTTTAGGATCGTTCCAGAATCCGCCCTTATTATCATCTAGGGCAGGGTCATTTATAATGGCGTCCCTGCCATGCTCAAATATGGCATCAGCAACCTTTTCAATATGCTTATTATCAAAATTGCCACTGACGGACACGACCTCAACCGCTACGGATTCAGGTTCACCGCTTGCCATATCCACGCCCATCACCATATCAACTTCACCCATTACCATCTGACGTAATAAGGTGACTTCCGCCCTGAGTTTGCTCAATTCAGCATATAGCCCTTTAATTCGGTTTGTCTTTGGGACCAACTCCCTGAAATCTGCAATCTGATCCGCTAGGGCGTTCACTTGCTCGTGGGTTTCCTTTACCATATCATATAAACTTTTTGCCATCGGTCATCTCTCCCCCTAATGATGAACTGTCATTATATAGTGTTGACTTTTACATTTATAAGATTTTTCCGCCTCTGAAACTCCCAATCCCTGACAGCCGTTAACTGACCCTTAATATCATCAATATTAGCCATGTTTATAGGCATTGCCCTGTGGTTAGGCATGGCAGGCGTACTTGAGTTTATTTTATAATCAGGCTTTCCCTCCTGGTAGTACACGTCCCAATAAATACACCCCCAATGTTTGCTTAGAGCCTCGTTACTAACTACCTGATCGTCCTGTGGCTTATATTTTTCAAGGAAGCTGTTGGGTAATAATAACAGGGCTTTATCAGTATTGCTTGTGCTAATTACCAAGCTATCATCAGGGAACTTGACTGAAATATCAACCACATCTATTTCCTTTACATTCGCAACAATAAACGAATATTCCATCCCTTTACCTCCATGATGAATTATCAAAACCTATATGCTCAAAACTCTATCCCTTGCGCTTGCTTCATCGGCAAGCCTTGTCTGTAATTCGCTCTCAATGTCAACATGCGGATATTGATCATCCACCCTCGTTACAGGTGAGAACATCCTGTCCACTGTCGCCTGCACAAATTCATCACCCAAAGGCTTAACACCTGATTGACCGAACATTGGTGACATCTGCCTATTATAGTTATCCTTATACGCCATTGCCGCAGTGATTATCCTGCGCTTGAGTGTCGCTTCTAAATCCTTTATATCCAAACCTTGACCTCCTTGCATGTAGGGCAGGCATAAGAACCATGCCCTTTATGACTGCCGCTTTCTACTGTCCTGACGATCAACTTAGTATTGCAATCAGGGCAGATATGATCATTGAGTATCTTATTCATACGTTCCTCACTTGCCTTATCTTCATCCGTCCTGTAAGTGCATTCTATCCCTGTAATGTCAATCCTATCAAGTTGCCCCTGCTCAATTAGCCGATACCCGCGCCTGTTAAAGAAATGCTCACATTTGGAACACTGTATAAAGCTGACTTTTTCCTCCGTCCTATGGCATGTCAGCATATCATCCATGACTCCTACGTAAAGCCTGCTGACTTTACCTTTTTTTAGCCCTAAAGGAATTCTGCGCAAGTCGCTTGCTCACCTCCCTATTATCCCTTTGAATGTTTAACCACCTAGACAACTTACTACCAAAATAGCATGTCATTATGAGCAGGGCTAACGCCATCAATAAATAAGTCAAAGCACTTTCCCCCTTCATTAAGAACTGTCGTTTATACCCTATGCCGCTACTTCAAAGCCCATCAGCTTCAGAACATCACTCCCCTTTATATGATAGGTGTTATGTATTGTGATTGGTTGGATATCCTTGTTCTTCTGCAACCGCTTATAAACGGCATCCCTGCATACTCCAAACGCCTTAGATATTTCTGCTATTGTATAATACAAGTCAGGATGTATATCTCTAATTACTGTGTTAAAATCCTTCATTATGTCACCTCCTATAAAACTGAATACACTGAATAGCAACTGATTATATCATACAATAACAGAGCAATCAAGTATTATTTAATGTAGTAGGTTACTTCATTAAACGCAGACGCCCTCCCGTAGTGCCACTGTTCGCTTTTTTCGCCTTCAGGTTGCAGTTTATATGCCTGCCCTGTCGCCTCTGAAACCCTCGCCTTTTCCGCAAGCCACTCCTTTAGCCTGTCTGTTTTATTGGGTATGGACAACTCAAGCCCCAACGTCTTACCGATAATGCTTGCACAGTCAGGGCATATCGGAACTATCGCACTTGATACATGGACATCGCCACTCTCACCATTAGGAACAGCTTGCGAATATGACCTGCAATATCGGTAGTTTTCGCAACCTTTATCGTCAACCATGCCTAAAACATGATTGAGGATTATCAGGTCACTATAGGCGGTGATGAACCAATCCCCGACCTTGATCTCCTTCTGCCAAACCTCCGCCCTTGCGTCTGCCGCCTGAATGTTCTTTTCTAACTCCGCCCACATATCCTCAAAACTATCAAACCCCTGAACACCCATAAGTTACCTCCAATAATAAATTATCGTTTGAATATCCTTGAAATAAGGTTTTCCCTGTTATCAATAGACAAATGAAACCTGCGACCTCGCCTTTTAACCTTTACCCTTGCTATACATGAAATAGACCCGTTATCGTCAGCAAGGATTTCAAACTCACCTTCCTTTCCGCTGACGACTATCCCATTGATGATTTCATCTTTAAGTTGAATTTCCGTCAGTAGTAATCGCTTATCCTTTTTCTGTTCCAACCTCCGCCTCCTGATCCATCTCCTGATCCATTTCCAATGACTGTAAGTATTCGTTTCTGATACGATCAAGCGTGCTAGCCATGCGATCATTATCTTCTGTGCTGGTCATGGCATCGGATAGCTTTATCAGCAGTACCCTCATAAACTGAGTTTGTGCTTCCAAGTCTTTGAGAATATTGATTCCGCCATGTATTCTGTTAGAACCGAACTCCTTATAGCACAGGTTTGCCTCTGCCCTTTCAGCTATCTGTTTTATTTCAATAACTGAGTCCTTGAGGTTCTGCCAATACCCATCGGCTAACTTATGCCCCCTGTTGTAATCCTTAACTGCCTCTGCCCTTGCGTTATTGAGCATCTCCAATGTCTTATCCATGTAACTTTACCCTCCATTAATCATCATTAAATACTATGAGCTATAAATACTATGAACTATCTATTACCAAAAATGGCATCCATTAACTGTTGTTCCGCCTGCTTCTTCAATATTTCCAGTTGGGTAAGATTGGGCGGCATAAAATTCTTAATGGCTTGGTCAACTGCCTTCCTGATGGCATCATATAAGTCAACCTGATCGGAATACTTTTCCTGCTGTGGAACGTCAAAGACTTCCAATGTATTGCTTTTCTTATGACCCGTCGCCTCTTGCTCAACCACTAACCTTAACTTTATTGCCATTTCTGAAACCTCCCAATTATGAATTGTCATTGATGAATTATTAAAAGCCCTGCCATCTCTGACAGGGCTTGCCTTTTATCTATTGATTTTCTAGCATCGTCATTGCTTTATCATAAGCCCTGACACTATAATCCGTATGCCCACGTTCACTTTTGCGGTCAAATATCATAATGCTACCGATATGACTAATATCATTAGCAAACCCCCATGCGGCACCTTGTAGGGCTTTCACCCACGCCTCTATTTCCTCTGGGCTACTACCCTTTATTTTTCTGAGTTGCTTCTGTGCTTCAACTAAAGCGGACATCATATTGTCAATCTGATCCCCCAATGCCTCATCTGCCTCTGTGTATCTAACCCTTGCTTCCTCTGCTAATTCTGTTCCACCGTTGCTATAAAATAACTGTTGCTCTGCTAATTCAATCTGTGACTTTTCCTGAACATCAACCTTCTTTGTAACTTTCTTTGCCATTTTTGAAATCTCCTACTGAATTGTTAAAACCAATTTGTTTTTCATCATATAAGTATTATATCATAGAAGAACATAGATGTCAAGTATAAAATAAGGTTTTTTAGAGAAAAATGAGAAATAATTTAATCTTTTTTTATAATCCGCAAGCCTTTACGAAATTATTAACTTTGTCCTGATCTACTGTCTGCCTTACCTTATCACCGAAGAACTCATAGGCAAACTCAATAGCTATGTTTGTAACCAACTGATTGCAGTTCCTGTTATACTCAGCATCAATAGTGCCAACTACCCTGACCTGTCTTTTAAGCACATCTGCCACCAACTTTTGATTCTTTGTCAAACTCATGTAACGATCCTCCTAATATGCCCTACCATTCCTGATTGAATGAATTAGATACCGATTGCCCCCCCATTGCCGCCTTGACTGTCAGTTTATAGCCCAATATGCCTTCCCTGTAATGCCACAATTTATCCTCAACGACTGATAAACTCCCTGTCGTTATGAACCAATCAACCTTTGGTGCTTTCTCCTCCAAACATTCATCGTTCCTGACACCGATATAAATTGTTCCGCTAGTCATGTTCCTTGCCACTACCCACTTGCCATTTTCCACATTATTTAGCTTCTCAATGTCCGTATGTTTGAACCAAATCTTTTCAAAGGGAACGCCTATATGCCCTAATGCGTTGTTGAGCATTATAAGCACGTCTGCCATCTCATTACTGACTATAATTCTTTCTGTATCTGAACCCACTTTCTTCGCCATTGCCCGATCCTCCCTGAATGAGGAACTAATTAAGTTCCTCTCCTAACCTTTTGATTTCGCTTGCTTCAACTAATGTCAATGTATCTAGCCTGCCCCTGCGCCTATACTGTTTATATAGGGCTTGCTCTGGTCTGTCCACGAATGATGTTTTATCAACCTTTTCCTCAACTAATTTCTGTAAGTCACGCTTGCGAATGAGAACAAACCCCTTTTCCATCTGAAAGGCAATTATTTGAGCATCACCGAATAACCAACCTGGGTGTCCTGAAACGCCCTGTAACTCAACCCAAATCTTATCATACTGAACATCTGTCTGCCTGCTGATCCTCTTTGCCGACTTTACCTCTACCGCCTTCTTGTTGACGAAGAAGTCAATATGCCTTCTGTCATATTCCGCCCCCGCCTCAACGACCGGATAACCATTTGCTATTGCTATTGCCTTGAATTGCTGTTCTGCGTTTGCACCCATTTTCCAACTGTCCCTTGAATGTATCATTGATTTCTTTACCATTTCCTGAACCCTCCCTGATCTGAACTACCACCTGAACTATCAACTAACCCATGTATGCTGTAACTGCCGCCCAAACGATCGGATTGAAAACTACACCGAATAACAAACCTGATACGACCTTTGCCTTCCTGCTTGACTGTATCTTTTTTATCATCCATTCCATTACCGACATTCCCAACTTTTCTTCTAATGTTATCATTTTTGAATCTCCCTACTGAATTGTTAAAACCAATTTGTTTCTCATCATGTTAATATTATATCATAGGATAACATAAGTGTCAAGTATAAAATGAGATATTTTTAAGAAAAATGAGATATTTTTAAGAAAAAAATGGATTTATTTTATCTTTTTTTTATTATTCCGCTGATTATTAGGGATGGATAGTTCTTGACATATTAGCTTGGTATGATATAATATAGCCGAACATGAATTTTCCTACTGAGTGCCTCGCATAATTTGAGTTTATGCGAGGCATTGCTTTTTTTATGATAGGAGTTGAGGTATGCACGCTGATACTAAATGTCTGAAAGGGCTTCAGGATAACATAGTCAGGGCAAGGCTAACAGAGGTGCTTGGTGATGATTTAGCGGACAGGTTCATGACGTTGTTTGCTGATATTGAACGACTAAAGAAGCGGGATAAAGGGCAGGTAAAAATTTCTGAATCTGCCGAGGGTAAGGGCTATGCTATTGCTTTAGAAGCCCACCGAATGATAGTTGCTCATCTGGATCAGTGCCATCCTGAGCTATTGGTTCCCCAATCCGAATAAGTTGTGCCGATGATAGTTCCGCCCTGCTAGGATGATAACGGAGGACAACCATCCCCGACCATGCCGCCGTATAATGCTGTCCACAAGAGCAGGATAAAACAGCATCCTTTTTAACTATGCCAACCCATCCCTTGCCGCAGTCACATTTTAATTTAATCTTTGCTAGCCCGTCCCGTTCCCATATCTTTTCAACCATGTCTTTCATGTCTTTTAGGACTCCTTGTTATTGATATTAGTAACCGCTTTATCCACATGCTATAAATGGTTGTTATTTTCTGCCGGTTGACGTTATACCCTATACGCCAACCCGCCTTCCTTACAAGGTTTATATATAATACTGAACTCCAAAACGTTATCTTATATTTCCAAACTACATCTGAATTATACACAATATAACCTCTCAATGATAATTCATAATAAGAAAGGGCATATTAGCTATGCCCTTTCATTGATTGAAACCTAAGCGATACTGCTGTCGTATTCCGCGGGCGTCCATGCCTGTCGCCTGCGTTTGCTTTCCTGCTTCTGATCATATAAGGCTCTGGAAGCCACTGCTTCTGCCTTAGTAGGTAATATATGTTCCAAGTTCTTCATTACTTGATCGTACATCGCCTGACTGATGGAACCATCGTCCAGCATTTGATCGTATGCTTCCGCCATTGATTCTTGACAGACGATACGATCCTCAAACTTCGGAAATTTCTTAACTGTTGCAAACGGATCATTTATTTTAGGCGTCACCATATAGTCGCCCTTTTCATCCGTCCCATATATGACCTTGTTACCTGTTTCAGGGTCTATGCCACCTCGGCTAGGTCTGGTTTTCTTAACCTCCGTCTGTTTGACCCATCCCTTTTTGATATATAGTAAGACCCATTCATAATACGACATATTTGTTTTCTTTGACTCAGGCATACTTCTTATCACCGCTTCCGCATAAGCAAGGTCAAAGTCACAGACCTCCAGGATTTCCCTCATCTTATCCCAGGGTTCTGGATCAAGCGTCTTCCACTTCATTTTTATTGCCGCCTGTAACTTTGTGACCATAGTTGATAACTCATACTTATCGCCGCGCTCTTCGGAAGTGCGCATTGCTTCATTAGTCGCCTGTGTCCCCTGTTCCCTATTATCCATAATTTTTCGGCAAGGGGACACCTGCATTTATGCAGGTGGTGAATTGCCGATTCTCCTCTCTATTAAAAATGTTTTACGTTGCTCTAACACTTTTAGCTTTTTATAACTAATCCCCGAGTTTACTACCGTTCCGTCAAGTAAACGTATATCAAAACTACCTCTTAAACGCCTGCCAAATACAAAACACTCCTGATCGTTAGATGATAGCTCATTTTCCTTATATTTTACCTTATCAAATAATCTAAAACCTAATACGATAAAAGGTGATTGGTTTAGCTTTCTTACACCACCTTTATTGATGGTATTCTTATGTATCTGCCTGTTCTGACACCTCACTTTTTTATAGAAATACCACGTCTTACACCTATCCACCAACGGATTACCCGTTATGCACAAGGCATCTGTCCTGTGGTCTTTAGGCAACCTACATGTTATCCTAGTATTCTTGGTTATATATCCGTATGTTAAACACACATCGGGATATAACTCTTTAAGCCTGTTATAAAACGCCCACCGCATGACACCCATAAACGTGGCATCTCTGAATACCTGACCCCTTTTAATGTTCAATATTATTTTGGCACTCGTAACTTTATCGTGGCACGTAGAGCATAAAACGATTAGATTATTTGGTGCATTACCGCCAGTCTTTCTACTCTCTAAATGATGCGTCTCCAACACCTTATCACCAGACTTGCCCCTGCAATGCTGACAGGTATGCCCGTCACGATATAAAACATACTCACGCACATTCCAAGAATCTAACTGCTCGCCTTGCTGATATTCAAGTCCTGATATATTTGGATCCTTTATCTTCTGTATGTCAAACTGTGCCACTTCTACAACTATCTTTGTTATTGGTAATATCTTATGTATTTTACCAACCACAGTTAAATGTGTGTCTATCTTGTGCCTTATACTAGGGGCTAACCACCCTTCGCCCTTCCTGCGATTCTGAAATCTAGCCTTGCGATACCTTGTCTTATGGCTACGTCTTGTCTTGCGATTCTGCCTGCGTGTTGATAACAAATCCACTATATCAGTTCGTAACTGCACCTCAGCAGAAAATAACTCCTTCTTATCTGTTGTTGCAGACAGCCCTATCACTTTTGAACCTGCATCCACTCCAAGCGTTATCGGTTGGGTGTATTCGTCACTATCGCAAAGTAGCTGGATAGTGAATGGTGTTCTTTGCACAACCTTAGCTAGACCACTTTTTAGCAAGCGTCTAACCTTGCCTAGTCTGTTGGTAGGCATTAATGGTTTACCTGTTTTTGAAATTATATATACCACAAAAAAACTCCTATTAAGAGTAATGCAGGATTTCTCCTGTTAGCAGTCTTCGCCAATGTTGCAATGGCTTGTTATGTCTGGCACACCGCCCCTACCTCTCAGGGCTTTTAATGCTATGCAACAGAGCTACGGACTAGACTGTATATCCGTAGGTGTTATGACCAAAACAACGTAGTCAGTTAAGACTTAGGCTAGTCAACAAAGGCTCTTGCAAGCCTCCGCATTTATGCGGGGGTTATTGACCATCTTCCCTTTCTAAAACTTCCTTTCTGTTAGTACCTTATACCCTCGCTTATGCAAGATATTGAATATGCGAGTTGTAGGTTGCGTCCCTTCGCCACATATCGCTATCCAATTTGCTAGGGCTTTCTGCTGTTCGTCACTCGTAGGCGGATTATGATCCCCCTTGATCGTGTCCATCCATTCCCCCTCCTGTTCCTTCGTGGATGTTACAGGTTCTTGAATAAAGGATAAATCCATTAAGGGTTTAGGTTGCGGATCAGGTTCTTTATTAAACTGCTTATTAGAAAAACCGGACAACAACTTTTGTAATTTCTGTAACCCCTCCTCATTATATTGCGGTTCCACATCTGTATGATCATTTTCTTTGTCTTTATTTATTAGATCATTTATTTCCCTGCTTGTAACCTCAATATTGGTCTGGGTTTGCACAGTGTCACTACCCGATTTTTCCATGTAGTCATTACCCCCCACTACCCGATTTTTCCATGTAGCACTACCCGATTTTTCCATGTAGTCAGCATCCTCCACTACGGGTTTTTCGGTTTGTGCTGATGATAGTTCATAATATTTAGACTCTTTGTTTTCTTTTTCCCTAATCTTGTTTATTGTTCTTTGATAGACCTCCTTTGTTTTTTCGTAGTCATGTTTGTTTTCCACCAATGCGTCATTGATCCATCGTATCATGTCCATATTGACGCAGTAGGTATTTGTCGCCCTTTTTTCTTTGCCGCTCTCAATACGCAGTAGATAAGCCTTCTTTAGTTCGTCCAGGCATTTGGTTATCGTCCCGTCGTCCTTAATGCCCGTATGCCTTTTTATCTCACTATAAGGCATACTGATTGCGTGTTCAGGAGGGCGTTGCCATCCGAATATCTCGTCTAAAAAAAGCATGTATATTGACTGGGCGTTGGGTGAAAGGAAAGGGCGTATAACCCTGATGTAGGCATGTGGATAGACTGTGTAGGTTATGATATGCTGACCTTGATACTTTGCCATCGGATTGCTCATTGTAATTCCTCCGATGGTGATCCCTTTATAAACATGATATTCTCCCTTTGAGCAATGCACTACAAGGCGTGGCGTCCTGTTGAGGTTAATGATAACAAGACGCCTGCATAGGAATACCTCAGAACAGCTTTAATGTTATAAAACAGTTTTAGAGGCATTCATTATTATAATTTAACTGCTTGCTGAATACAACATCTTTCTTAATTCCAATTAAAGAATAGTTGCGGATTTTGCTCTGTCCTGCGCTTCGGCAGTTTTTCATATTGTTTTATCACCTGCAACATTAGTTCCCTTGTTACAGTTTCCCTATGCCCCTTGTCGGCATAATATTGACTTGTCAAGTGGACTGCCTTTTGTCGCTTGCCTTTGAACATCACCAATAAACTCGTCACCATCAAATAACCTGAAACCCTGCCTAAAGGGTGTATTTTTCAATAAGGGATAGGGCTTCTGCAATATCTTTAACTCCTTAGCATTGCAACCTATAAGCATGGAAGCGTCAATCCCTTCTGCCTCTAATAATGCCGCCAACTCCGATAATCGCATCTCAACCCTGACTATATTCCCTATCATATAACTCCCACAACCACGCTGTACGGTCTGTCCTCCATCAGTGGTATGAATTATCTTAATCCGATCCTTGATTGCGTTATATGCCCCTTCATCAAGGTTTAGGGCAGTAATGACAAATGATCCAAACACCTCACAACCACGATCAGTATATTGAGCTAGATAAACAGTATCACCGAACTCCATATCCTTTGCCACCTTGACAGCCACTCGCCTTGAAATGCCTATGGTATTTGCTTCATCTACAAACTGTTTGATTGAATAATACTGCTTGCCTACAAAGTGTAACCATTGTCGGTTTCTCATATAACCCCCAAATAACTATCATTAATTCTCAGACCCGTGATTATCAATAACTATTCCGTTGGGAACAAAATCGGTAGGATCACGATGCCGATTATAAATCATCATTGCATAATTGCCTACATGGATTGCCGCCTGCCTGACCTTATGATCATCCTTATTCCTAGCCCTCATGGTTTGGCTAAGGCGTATTGTCTTATGTAGCAACCCTGGGATTAACTCCCTGATTTCAATAGTGCGCCAACCTGATCCTTTTTCCGCCTGATGGTCAAGCATTTCTTCATTCATTGCATTAGCAAAATCCGTTATATAAGGATGATCAGGTTGCTCAACCTCGTCATATCCGCACTCAACATAAGCATTATGGATTTCCGTATATATCTCTTTATTCTGACCGCATTTGTAACACTCAAATATTTGGACATGCCTGCCCTGCATACCACAATAGACCTCAATATGTTTTCTCATATCTATCCCCTTAATATTATGAACTAGCATTAATATATCATTTGGAATTGATGTAGAATACCCAGCATAGGCTCTGTAAGGCATTGCTTAGTCACCTTCAATATATTATCAGGTATATAATTGTAATACGCCTGAGCAATGCCCCCTGTTATACATGCTAACGTATCGCTGTCACCACCGATTGATATTGCGTTCCTGATGGCATCCTCATAATTGACTGACTCCATAAAGGCGATGATCGCCTCTGGAACGGTGCCCTGGCAGGTTTCGTTAAACCTATATACTGGGCGTATATCATCCAATTTCCTGTCCAAGTCATACCCAAACGTCTTGACAATATACTCCTTGATGTATTCCTTTGTTTCGCCCTGCCTTGCTAAACAGATTGCACTTGCTGTCGCCTGCGCCCCCTTTATCCCTTCAGGATGATTATGCGTTACTTTCGCTGTTTGTTCGGCAATTAATAGGACTTCGCTTAATGTGTCATATATGAAACCTACTGGACTGACTCGCATTGCCGCCCCGTTCCCAAAACTGTTGTAAGGTTGCCTGTCCTTAGATAATAGCCACCATCCGAACCCCGAACCATAATTATAACCTGGGTATAGCGACCCCCAATGATATAAGGAATCCGCTATGTCCTCACTAAATGCGAATGTGCTATTCATAAGCACATCCGCTATCGCTATGGTCAGGACAGTATCATCAGTAAAGGCACTTTCGGAATTAAATAGCTTAAAATCCTTGCCCTTATAATTATTAAACTCAAACCTTGAACCGATTATATCGCCTGCTATTGCACCGATCATTATAGAATCCCCTTTCGCATTTCTGCAATCTGTTCCTTATTGAACACCTTCCATCTTAAAAACATATCCTCTAGGTTGTCTATAAACGCCCTGACCCGCTCAACTGCCTCCCCCTTATTATGCGGATGTGTCAGGGCTAATAACAGGTTTCCGTATATGGCGATCCAATCCTCAACCCTAGCACTTTGGATAAGCCTTTCATTCAATAGGTCAGGATCAATCTTCCCTCGCCAATGGATGTCCGGTTTGTCCTTATCCGCCTTGCTGAATAAATCATCATCTTTTCCCACTTGTTGCCTCTAAATTAATGTTATGAATTATCATTAAGGGCAAGGAATACCCCCTGCCCCGCACTTTTTCTAGCTATGATATTACAACCGCATAGGCATTATAACGTAAAGGCGATTGACCGCCTGTTCTTCACTGGGCAGGATGGCTATTGGTGATAGCGAGTCACGCATAAAAATCTTTGCCTCAGGATAACCCATCGCCTTCAATGCGTCCTGAGAAATACGATGTTCAATGATATATCCATCGTGGCAGGTTGCTTTTCTCTGTCCTCCGATGTATAATGCCTCTCAACCTTTAACTCCGTTTCCGCCCTGCCTGTCTGGTTATCGGCAAAGATTGTCAACCCATAGAGATCGTCATATACCTGCGTATCATCATCTTTGAGTTTCCTGTCTGCCCCTTTAATAATGACCTTGCTGAGGTCAAAGCTCTGTTTGGAACCTAATGTCTTATCCGCCACAACCGCAACCGCTTCTAAGGCATTATAATAATCCATGCAGTAAGCATGAACCACAACTACCGCACTATTTAGGACGGGCTGAACGACCATATTCCAGTCAGGATAATCCCCTTCAATCAATCTCCCTACCATAGTCACCGACCCATCGGATATGCTTATCTGATTATTATTCTCACCCAATAGTGTGATATTCAGTTGGGAGTCATTGCTGAAAGTGGATAGCATTATATTGATAAACCGCATGGGAACGATTATATTCTGATTGAGCATCCCCCTATCGGCATTCATAGACGCTGAACAGGTCGCCAACCGCTTGCCATCTGTTGCGACCATCGTTAGCTTTGTCCCGCCATCATCTAATTTCGTAAACTCCATCCTTATCCCTGTGAGGAAATATCTGGTTTCCTCCTTTGATATTGCGTGTTGGACATGCTCAATCATGTTTGCCACGATGTAGGCATCCAGCGTCAGGGAGGTGAAAGTAAGTTCGGGTATCTGGGGATATTCGTCAACCGTTTGCGTAGGAATTTTGAATAGCGATTTAGGCGTCCTGATTGACAGAATACCGTTCTGTTTGTTCAAGGTAAAGGTCAGGATGTCGTCAGAATTGGCAGTTGAGATGATCTTCACTAGCTTATCACATGGAACTAACGCCTCGCCTTGTTCTTCTACCTGGACATCCACCTCCGTAGTGATTGCTATTTCTAAATCTGTCACTGTCAGCTTTATTGCCTTAGGTAATGTTTGGATAAGGACATTGCCTAAAATTGGCATCAGGTCTTTGCGACCTGATACCTTGTTATATTGTTTGAGGACGTTTAACTCTTTAGCTTCAATGCTGAACTGCATAACTAACCTCCATTAATCATAATTTATTTGTTATTGCGTAACTCCCCAAGTTTTGCCCCGTAAGCCTTGAAGAACTTTTGATATTCTTCATCCCTGAATGCCTTTATTTCCGCACTATGCTTATTGAAATACTTGGTCAATGATGTTACATCCACCAATCCCGATATACTGTCTATCGCCTCCTGTGCTGACCCCACCGCATTTATATCCTGACCGTCCCCGTTGCCCACTGGTTTCCCGTCAGGTTCCGCCCCCTGTGGTGCACCTTCATCAGGAGGAATAATGTTATTTTTAGTGCTCGTCTGACCATTAGGATTGCCTGTCTGACCTGACTTATTATAACCTGAACTGTTGGGCTTATTTCCTGCCTTGCTTGTCTGTTGCCCTTTCCCTTGCTGATATTTTGGATTCTGCTCTTCTATATGATCGTAATCAGCATCAGTCGTATCTTGAATAGGGAGGCAGAATATAATCTTGTATATGCTTTTGGCTGCCATCGTCATTGCTTTGGGCGTTGCCTTATCTGATGTATCATTCGCCTCCGAAAAGGCACCTGCCTCAACGTAACTCCCGTCCTTTGCATAAAATCTGATCTTCATGGTCAAGACAACTTTGGTCATAACGCTGTTACTTACAGTCACGGAACGTTCCCTTTGTATCTCCAAAGGTTGCGGAACAGGTGTTATCCCGCATTCCGAAAGGATCGGATTTAGTGTAACAGCTATGTCCTCATGCGATACAAAGTCATATCCCTGTGCTTTGTTCTGCCCCGATTTAACTACCGACTTTATCTTGCCAATCGCTAACGGAATTGCCTCAAATATCGTCTTGGGCATATCATTAGGCATCTCAGCATAACTTAAACAGACTGCCCTTACTTCATCTGACATCTAACCCTCCTTGGACTTATCGCCCTTATTGAAAGAAATACTCGATTCCTGAGAGCTCATAATAACGGATACTACCACTCCTGAAGAACTTGTAATCCCTAGTATATGCCCTCATATCGCTGATTACTTCCATGTCTATATCACATTCACCAATGAACTTGACCTTGTTGTATTTCACCCCCTTAGCAAGGACTTTACTCAGCTTTTCCGCACTCCCAAAAGGGTTACTGACACAACTCCCGATGAACTGCTTTGCCATTGATACTACCTCCTTGATGTTATTATGAAAAATCGCAGGAATCTAACCATGATATAATTTCCCTAATTTCCTCAGTCAACCAAGTTAGTTGACGTGCCTCCTGTTCGGTTTTCCCAATCATCGCCTCAATAGTTTGCGCTACCCACTCCAATATATCCATGATTTCAGAACAACGGGTAGCCTTTGCCTTGCGTTTTGCATTGCTGATCAGATAAATCACTTTCGCCCCTTTGATTGAGTCAGCTAGCTCAATCTGGTCAAGCAACTCCTGCGCCCGCGTCAAATAGCCTGCGGTGTCGTCTAGCCTCTTATACTTCCCTGTATGCTCTAGGTTCGCCCCGTCCATGTTATTTCGCCAATTCTCTACTTCCTCTAATAATGATGAAACCTCATCGCTAGCCGTTTCTAATGCCGCCCTTACGTTAGTCTCAATCCGTTCCAACATCTGAATTACCTCCTAAATATCTGACTGATATTTGGCAGTTGCCCGCCTTCTCACTATGCGGACAACATCTCTGTCTCACCAACTTCAATGGTATGCTTCCCGTATTTCTCATAGATTTCATCCATTGACAATACTTTCCTGCGATAAAACTTTGTCTGATAGGGCGTCCAATACCACATCTGCTTTGCCCCCTGATAACGGAAATTTAAGGCATGTATTCCGTCCTTATTTTCCTTTGTCTTGCCTGACAACCATATCCAAGTGCCGCAGATGTCAATGATTAAGCCCTTGAAGTTCATCAATTTGCTTAACATCTGACCAAGTTCGGATTCCTGTTCAAAAGTGAAGGTCTTTGCATAATATTTAGGATCAGCCTTTGCCCTTGCCTGTTCGGAAGCGTTTGCCTTTGGAACGAATACATTAAGCAGTAATTCATACTCAGCTATCATCGCCTGAAATAGCTTGGTATATTGCTCTGCCTTATCGCTTGGGTGCTTATCGGGATGATATACAAAGCACAGCTTCTTAAACGCGGCTCGCAGTTCATCTAATGACTCATAACTATCAAGTGTAAAGAATTGCCAGTTCATCATCTAACCCTCCCTATAACTTAACCCTTTGACATAAAAGCCTTTAACCTGAGGTTTTCTTCCCTGCATTTAGCAAGGCTTTCAATCAGCTTATCGACAGGCATTTCCTCGTAACTTTTCATCAATTCAGTGATCTTATCTGGATTTGCCTGACCGATTATGCTATCGTCAAACCTATCCAATGAGAACCCTAACGCCTTCATCAGGTCAATGCCTAATACTACATGCTTACCAAAAGCTTTCCTGTATGGCAACGAACCTTTCCGAAAGTGACTCCTGACCGACTCGGCATTAATCCCAAGAATTTCGCCTGCCTCATCAGCGTCATACAACGCTGACGGATCAAGTGTCTCTAATTTCATTGGCATATCTAATTCACCTCCTCTCTATCAATCTGAACTATCCTGTTGTTTCATTATACATAATTATAACATAGTGTGTCTGGTATGTCAAGTATAAAATAAGGTTTTTTTATCAAAAATGAGATTTATTTTGAGTAAATAATATTATCCGCCCTATCTAAAGGTAGATTGTCGGTATGTTATGTTCCAAAACCATGCGTTGGGCGGTTGACCCTATATACTCATTCTTTACTATTGCATAAGGGCGTAGCCTTTTGCATAGGATCGTCCCTATCGGAAACCTTTTCATTATATTAATATTCGCCTGCCTATTGGCGTAAAGTTCCTCCATATCCTTTGGTTCCTCATGATCGCCAACCAATGAAACCCATAGGTATCTATACTCACTCAGTTCATAGTCACAGATCGCTATTGCATAGTATTCACTATATAAAGGTCGCCCTGACATAGTTTTATAGAACTTTAGGGTGGAGTCATAGTTTGCAAAGGCAGTAAAGGGACCATCGTGTTTAGGCTTATTCCATTCCTTCATTGTATAGCGATATATCCTGCCTATCTGCGTAGCGGATAACACACTGAAAAGATGTTGGTTTGGCTCAATCCTCACCAACTTAAAGCATTGCTCCCCCGTCAAATCTTCATACGGGAATATTGACCTTGCTATTTCTTCATCCTTTGCCCCTAATAGATTCATTATGCCACCCTTTCAAGTGATGGGTCGGCATCACTGCCGAACCCAAATATTGTCAGTTCATCAAGGATATAGACATGCCCCTTTGAAAGGGCTTTATCCAACTTATGTCTGTCACCATCAGAAGCATAGATTTCCGTCTTATCATAAAGCGTATAAGGCTTCTTCAATATCGGCTTATTCAATATCCATGATGATACATCGTGGGTCACTATCTTAAACCCTATATGCCCGCAATCCCTGTCCTTCAATACCACGTTATCCGCAAGCCTGAACTTATTAACTGATGCTATGATACTGCCTTTAGGCTCATCATTGACCCTGTTATACTGCCCTGCAATTATGTAGTTATGCCCGTCATTCCTGAACCATGTTTGGAAATAGGCGTTGGTTTTCACCCCTGTATCATCCTTATAAACCAATGGTGTTCCTAACGTTAGTCGCCTGAGATTGGTGATCATCGTAACATCCCCCCTATCTAGTAGTATCTGATGATTGTATTATGATACTCGGTATTAAGTAACGTTTCATCGGACAACTTCTCAATCTGATCCTCTGTCATAGGTGCATAACTAGGCTCTACGTGCTTGCCCTTTGATATGCACCACCCTTTATTTGTCGTGTCAATGGCGTTGATCCTTTCCTTTACATATTCAGGCATACGCCCTGCAAGGAATGACCTTATCGTTGACGTTGCGGATTCCTTAAAGTGTTTTAGGTTGGCTCTCGTCTTCCGCCCCCTGCTATTTTTCAGGACTCCTGCACCATATACCCATTCGCCCCTGTAATAGATGTCATATTCAAAGTAGCCATAAGTAGCTGAAAACCTGTTCCCGCCCTTTTGCATGGATGATTGATCATGTTTAGATGATTGATCATGTTTAGATGATTGGTCATTATTCATACCCATAACAGTAATTCCCCTCCTGCTTCTTTAACCCTGATACATATTGCTAGGGCGGAAGCTATTGCCTCCTTTGTCAGAAAATCATCAGGATTATTCCAATCGTTAAGCATCCGTTCAAGTTTCCCGTCAGGTTGCGGCAGACAAAAATCCGCTTCAAAGTTGCATATTGCCTGCCCGTTGTATTCTTGGAAGCCTTCAAAGTTATCAATCTTCCCCAGATAACACTTGCCCCACTTGCCCCAGCAGGCAACGATGGTCTGCCTGCTTTCCTCGTTAAAATCCGTATCGCCTTCCAATGCCTCATTATAGGCTTTAATTAAATCATTCATCTTTAGCCACTCCATAAAGGGCTTTCATTATCGCCTCTACCTGATCATAGGTCAACTCCCCTAATGTAACTGACATTGAGTCCTCCCCTTCATAAGTGAGCTTTCCCCCTTTGAAATATGCAAAGGCGGACATAATTGACCCGTTATGCGCCACCACCCGCCATCCATGACATATTTTAGACAGCTTATCAAACGCCCTTTCCTTTGCCATCTTAAACTGACTCAGCCTGTTATTACGTTCCCTTATTTCTTCAAGGTTTTTCAGGTATGCAGGTAAAAGACGCCTTTGGATGTTTGATACTATCCACTCAGGCTTTGATTTCTCAGCAACATAGATTTCCACTGCCTTTGGTTTGACTCCGTAACCTGGTTCCTCCCAATCCTCATACCGACCAAAGATGTATAATCTCTCATTCTGGTATTCGTCCAGCCTGATTATGATATTAATATCGTCCATGACCAACTCCCGCCCAACGGCACCTCGGCAGGTGTAAGTGTCCTCCTTCAATGTGTAACCTTCCATCAGGGCGGCTACTTCCTTCATCTTGTCATAAAACTCATTGATCCTTTTTTCATCTAACATGATTATCCTCCGTTATTAATGATAGTTTATAATATTAAGTGATAGTTTATAATATTAAGTGATAGTTTATAATATTAACTGAAAGGTCAAACCTTATAAAAGGGCTTACATATCATAGACCCATCTGCTAATCCTGCGGACAGCTTCCTCCGCCTTTTCTAAATCAAAATACTTGCCTAATAAAAGCATTGTCCGCCCGTTGACGATCCTATCCAATCTGTCAACATGCACATAAAAGCCTTCACTGCCGCCCTTGACCACATAAACAGCTATCCATGCCGTATTATCCGTCCATAACTGTTCGTTGTTATAATCGTAATCGGGCTTGGTGTAATCCTCCTGGACTTCAAAGTATTCTTCGTCAAGGTGCGTTTTGTGTATGCGGTCATGTAACTGCCTGCGGGTGAAGCAATGCGGTGTAGGTGTTCCGCATATCGGACAGAAGCCCTCGTCTGTTACATAGGCGTTACAGGACTGATGAAACCATTGCTGACAGGGCGTTAACCAAGCCCAATGCCTCTGTGTCGTGGGTTTCAGCAATACCATATCCTTATAAACATCCGCAACCTCAAGCAGGAATCCCGCCCCGTTTATCGCCCCGCTGAACTCCTCAACCTGTGAAACCCGTTTGGTCAGCATTGCATAAGGCATAGCACAACGGAATTGATAGTGGGTAGGCTCGCCCCCTTTATCCTGCCGCTTCTTGTATGCAAACCAATCAAAGTCATAAACCTTATACCCCCTGAGTGTATCATATCCCTCTATTTCATAGGGCATAAATTCCTTATCATCGGCATACTGCCTTGTCATGCTGACCCATTCGGACTCAATATCCACCTCATGCCTGAACTGTTTAATGCTGATACAACTCTCCATGCCGCCAATACTTGTCGCCTGTGTCTTCACTTTTTCTACTATCATTTATGCCGCCCTTTCTGTTATATGCCCGTAATACATGCCAATCATTATTGCAAAGGCTTGGAGTTCGGAAGCGAACCGTTTGTCCGCTTCGGATAATTTCACGTTATTGAAATCTGCTATCTCCTCTAAGGTGATGCTGTCGCCCTCAAAGGCAGGATTGTCATTATAAGCCTGCGTCATGATCAGCAATGCCCTGGTTAACTAACCCTCTACTGCTTCAAGTATGCCCTTTATTTCATAATACTTCTTAGCATTATTATTCATCTTTTTGATATTGCGTTTAAGTTCTATTAGTCCGTTGCCGACCATCGGTTCACCTGAAATAACTTCTTCGCCAACGATGAAGTTCAGTTCATTCATATTTGCTTCAAGCTCTGCCGCCAGTTCGGTCATTTCCTTTGCAATCCTTTTGGCATTCTCAATAGCCTGCTTCTTATATGACTTTGCTGAAATCTCCGCCTCTACCTTAACCTCTGCTAAATAATCCTGTTTGCTAACCTTTTTCATTTTTGAAATCTCCTACTTATTGTTTACCCTTGCCTGACCAATTTGTTTTTCATTATGTTAGTATTATATCATAGAATAACATAGATGTCAAGTAAAAAATGAGATAAAATAGAGAAAAATGAGATATTTTTAAGAAAAAATGGATTTATTTTGGAAAAAAATGAGATTTATGCAACAAGTAACCTGCCCTGTATTATGAAATCCATCAGGGCAGGATCATATCAGGCTAAAGCCTAGCGACTATGGCTGATTTTATGCTGTCGGGCAGATGGTTGGGATATTGTTCCGTAGGGTTGACGAATTGGTCATTATTGCCCTGCCATATCAGTTGGTAATCATTGGGATTGAGTTCATCATCTAGGGCATAGTTATATCCTCTAGGTGAGTTATTATCAGACATGCAATACCAACAGTCAGCGTAGTCATGTTTTATATGCACATAATATAGATTCTGCAGGACAGGGTCATAAGCCTGATAGACAGCGATTTCAACATCGTCAGAATCCTGCACCTGTTCGTCTGCGGCAGTCATGGCTATAAACAGTTCCCGTTCCTCCAATAGCTCCTTTGTGCAATCGGTCAGTTCTGCAAGCCTTTCCTGATCGTTCCTCATGGGTGAGATGTTGGGCTTGTCTAGAAGCCCC
>Ga0265297_10001516_pt1 | contig 53908 bp, 11 predicted proteins | sample Munlanlwell13791_FD_192502 | JGI IMG/M metagenome (GOLD analysis project Ga0265297, IMG submission 192502) | Leachate microbial communities from a municipal landfill in Southern Ontario, Canada - Leachate well 137-91 | ecosystem: Engineered > Solid waste > Landfill > Unclassified | place...
TTGAGAAGCTCTTTTTTGGCCGTTGGACTCATCGAAGATACCCTCCTTTGTAGGGTTACCTTTATCTTGAGTCAACGATTCGCCTTTTGCCTCCGTAGAGTTACCTTTATCTTGAGTCAATGCGTTGGATAAGGGAAGAGGAAAAAACATAGGTTTTATGATATGATTAGATGCAGGCCTCGATCGCGGGTGTTTTAACATCGCAGGGGAAGGTCAAAGTTGCCGAAAGAGCGATGAGGGTGGTCGTGGCCAATGTTCCGGCCAACCTTTATCGCATCCGAGAAGTGATCAAGAAGCTCGGCGAGGTTACGGATCAGGTTTTTATTGATTTCAGAATCATGAGGATGGATCTTTCCAATATGGGAAACCACCGTGCTAGTGGTAGTGGTGCTTGGCACCGGAGGATTGAGTGCGACCCCTTTTAACGTCACCAAAGCGATGACCCAGGTAGTGATCCCTGACAGCCAGACCATTGCGATCGGCGGGCGGACGTCAAATAATTTTAGTTCGGCTAAAGATGAAGTGCCGTATTTAGGGTATATCCCGTTGGTTGGTAAGTTGTTCGGGTCAAAAAATCCATCCACAACAACGACGGACCCCAGCGCTCAAAAAGTCAAAACGCTTTTTTTTGTAACAGTTACTACGGTGGATTCGCAGGGACAGCCTGCGGGTGCCAAAGTTGACGGGAAGAATGACCAGTCACAAGATGATCAAACCCAGAAAAAAACGGCTGCAACGGATGCCGCACCGGGTTTGAAAGGTTCTGAGAAGATGGTGTCTTCGGGAAATGCGAACAAGGACAAGCCGGCCTGAAGCAGGTCCGGTCTTTCAGGTTTTTAGGTCTTCGACAGGCCTTAAGGTTCGTTAAGATTCCGCCTCGGAACAGTTGACGCTTTTTCTTTCCACTAAGCCTGACACCTGCCCAAGTTCTGCAATTTCCGCCTTCAACAATAAACACCCAATACACCTAAGTGGTGGAAATGGTTTTAAGAAAGGAAACACAATTCATGGAAAGACAAATTTTGATTTCGCAGGATGCCAATGAAAAACAGGTCGCCATTCTCGAAGACGGCCGGCTGGAAGAATTCTATATCGAGCGCGGGGACTCGAAGAAACTTTTCGGGAACATCTATGAAGGGATCGTGAAGACCGTGATCCCGGGGATTGATGCCGCGTTCGTGGACATCGGAACCGGGAAGGATGGTTTTCTTTATGTCGGCGATGCACTCCGTTCGCCGCTGGATCTCGATGCGGAATTTGATGATGGAGAAGAGAAAAAAACAGAAGGAACGGTCAATGAGGTTAGGCCTCCCGAAGGCGTTGCTGTTGAAGGTAATTTCCAGGGACAGGGACAACCCCAGGTGCAGGGGCAGATCCAAGGACAGGGACAACCCCAAGGGCAGGGGCGGGCCCAGGGACGGCATGGGGGACGGGATGGCGGTCGCGGAAGGCATCAGCGGAGTGGCTACAACCGCCAGCAGCAGCAACATCAGCACCATCAACACCAGCGGCGTCCAAGGATTGAAGAGGTCCTGAAGGTCGGGCAGAAGGTCATTGTCCAGGTCGTAAAAGAGCCGTTGGGGAACAAAGGTCCGCGTCTCACGACACAATTTTCGATTCCGGCGCGCTATCTTGTGATGATGCCGGGGGAGTCGAAGATCGGGATTTCGCGACGCGTGGAGAGCCGTTCGGAGCGTGACCGTATCCGGGGTATTTTCAGGAATCTCGAGATCCCCAAAGGTGTCGGGTTCATTGTGCGTACGAATGCTGAAGGAAAAAGTGACGCGGATTTTACGCGGGATATCCGCTATCTCATACGGCTTTGGAAGAAGATCCACGGCATGATCTCTGCCAAGAAAGCGCCGGTTATGATCCATCAGGAGCTCGGTCTTGTAGAACGCGTGGTTCGTGATTATGTGAACGAAGATACCACCAAAATCGTGGTGGACCATCCCGAAATCTTCAAGAAGCTCAAGCGTTTCACTTCCGTGTATATGCCGGGACAGGACCTGAACATCGAGTTTGCGAAGGAAAAGGGAAGTCTCTTTGAGCGGCACGGGATCGAAAAAGAGATCGAACGCACGTTTCAGAAAAACGTCTACTTGAAGTCGGGCGGTTCCGTCGTGATCGAGCAGACCGAGGGCCTTGTGGCGATCGATGTGAATACCGGGAAATTTACCGGAAACAACAAAGGGCTTGAGGAGACGGTGTATAAGAACAATGTCGAGGCGGCGCAGGAGATCGCGCGCCAGCTCCGGCTTCGTGATGTCGGTGGGATCATTGTGATCGATTTTATCGACATGGAGCAGGGCCAGCATCGTCGCAGTCTCTTTAACATCTTCAAAGAGGCGGTGAGCAAGGACCGTGCCAAGACCCACTTGGTGCAGGTTTCCGAACTTGGGCTAATCCAAATGACGCGCCAGAGAATGCGTCCGTCGCTTGAGAGTGCGGTCTACGATACCTGTCCGTATTGCGAGGGCAAGGGCAATATCAAATCGACTGCGACCATGTCGATCCAGGTCATTCGGGAGTTGCGCAAATCTCTGAAGGATTCCAGGGACCGTATCGTCAATGCATATGTGCATCCGGATGTTGCGGAACGCTTGCTCCAGCAGGAAAAGAAGGCTCTTCGGTACCTCGAGAAAAGCACAGGCAGTCGCATCTCAATCTATTCCGAGCCGACCGCGCATCGCGAGGATATCAATATTACGTTCATTAAGTAAACCTTGAGCTTTGAGGCATGAGCCATGAGTCGAAAAGCATATTTTTGTTTTTGACTTAGGGCTCATGCCTCATGGCTTGCGGGTTTGAGCAAAGAGCATTATGAAATCGCTTGGCCATTGAGTATAATGCCCTCATGCAAACGTCTTCTCTGATCCTGATCACGATGGTGACATCCCTCTGCGGTTTTGCCGCTGTTCTCTGGATTTTTCAGCTTTTGTCCAAGCGGGCCGCCCCTGACGATAAGATCTTCCAGCCCTTTCTTCAACTCCAGCAAGAACTTCATAACCTTCACACCACGCTCCAGGATCAAATTCATACCCTCTCCGGGCAGATGAACGACCAGATGAAACAGAATTCCCAGTTTCTTCAGGAGCACCAGCAGAATTACCGTCAGATCATGGGGGATGTTCAGCACCGGCTCGGCGTACTGCAGCATGCTACGCAGTCCATGATGGATATCGGGAAGGACATTTCCTCGCTCCATGACATTCTCCGGGCTCCGAAACTTCGCGGAGGGATGGGGGAATTCTTGCTCTCGGAACTCTTGCGACAGATTCTTCCAGAGGACCATTTTTCACTTCAATACCGTTTTCGTAACGGCACGCAGGTTGATGCGGTCATTCAGCTTGGTGACGGAATCATTTCCGTGGACGCGAAATTCCCCCTCGAGAATTTCAAGCGCATCCTTGAGGCGGGAAACGATGAAAAGCAGGCTGAAGCTCGTAAGGTCTTCGGGAAGGACGTAAAAAAACATATTAATGATATCAGTGAAAAGTACATTCTGCCCGAGGAAAAAACTTTTGATTTTGCGTTGATGTATATTCCCTCGGAGAGTATTTATTATGAAACGATCATCAAGGATGACGCTCAAAACGAAAGTTTGGCCGCTTATGCCATGAAGCAGAAGGTCATTCCTGTTTCCCCCAACAGTTTCTACGCTTATCTCCAGGCTATCGTGCGCGGACTCAAAGGGATGAGGATTGAGCGCTCAGCCCAGATCATTCTTGAGAATTTAGGCCAGCTGGAAGTGGACCTTGGACAGTGTCTGACGGATTTCGAGAAGATCGGCGGGCATCTGGCTCATGCCCGTACGGCGTATGAAAAGACCGAACATCGGTTCCAGAAATTGAGGAACCGGCTGAATGTTCTGGAACAACATCAGGGGCAGGTTGTGGGACCGGCGACCAAAGAGATCGTTTTGGAAAAAGATTCTTAAACTGTTTCGTCATCCACCGGAGGGAACAACCATGAAACTTTTCAAAAAGATCGGCAAGGCGCTTTTCGGTTCACCCAAGTCCAAGAAGGCCGCAAAATCCAAGGAAAAAATTCCCAAGAAGAAAACGGCCGCGCCTGCCAAGAAAAAAGCAGCTAGGTCTGCCAAAAAGAAAGTCTCCAAAAAAGTTCCGGCCAAAACTAAAAACAAGCAGGCTAAGAAAAAAATCCTGGCAAAAAAACAGTCGAGAATGGTAAAAGCTGCGCTGGCGACTATGCCGACTGCGGAGGTGACACATTATTTTCCGCATGTGAATGCCGCAGTGCTCAAGATCAAAACCGGAGAGATCCGGATCGGGGATGAGCTTCTGTTCAAAGGGCATACCACGGATTTCAAGCAGAAGGTTGTTTCCATGCAGATCGACCACCAGCCGGTCATGGTTGCCAGGAAAGGCGATGATTTTGGCGTTGAAGTAAAGTCCCGTGTTCGCGCCGGCGATCTGGTTTTCAAGAAGTAACAACTGCGGAGTTTATGCCGATGGGCCAGCATTATCTGCGCACTTATAAGCCGTTTGTACTCGAGGACGTCAAAAAAAATCTCCTGATCATCGGGGATCTTACCGGAAATTGCGCTTCTTGCAACGAGCTTGGGATTAACGCTTACGACACCAAGGCTTGTCCGCAATGCGGGACAGTGTTCAAATATATCGCGAGCCGGCGGCTTGAAACACACCCCTCGGAGCGGTTTCAACTCGCCAGACGTCTTGCTGAGAAGCGGCCCGACCTTATATTGATCGATTATCTGGATTATCAGAAAGCTGCGGGAGACAAAGCCGCTCGCGATTTTTTTAGCGTCTAGCACTGGTTTCCAATAAACTTTCAATAATGACCAGTGCTGCTCTAATTTCCACAAGGCAGAAATTGATAAGAATTGAAACTGACAAAACGGAGCGATATGGACCCGGGACCGATGGATCTCAGCGAGCCGAAAGGACGTCTGGCGCGTGCGATCGCCAAGACCTTGAAGGATGAAGGTTTCACCGCATATTTTGCGGGCGGCTGTGTTCGGGACCACTTAAGAGGTCAAAAGCCTCAGGATTTTGATATTGCCACGACCGCGACGCCTGAAGAGGTCGAAAAGATTTTTCGCCGGACGATTCCCGTAGGCAAGCAATTTGGCGTGATGATCGTGGTCGAAGAAGAGATTCCTTTCGAGGTTGCGACCTTTCGTTGCGAAGAGGGATACCAGGACGGCCGGCATCCCGCTCAAGTTTTATTTACCCAGCCTGAGGAAGACGCCCGACGTCGTGATTTTACGGTGAACGGCATGTTCTATGACCCCTTCGCGGAGAAAGTAATTGATTTCGTGGGGGGGATGAAGGACCTCCCCCAAAGGGTGATCCGCGCCATCGGTGATCCCACCGCGCGATTTGAAGAGGACAAGCTCCGGCTTCTCCGGGCGATCCGCTTCGCCTCGACGCTTGATTTTAAGATTGAGACGAAAACCTGGGAAGCGCTCCGCGGGAAAGCTTCTAAGATCCACGAAGTGAGTCCCGAACGGATCCGTGAAGAGCTCGTCAAGATCTTTACGCGGTCCGGCGCGGCGCGCGGGTTCGTATTGCTCTCGGAATCCGGGCTCATGAAAGAGATACTGCCCGAAGTGGAAGCGATGCGCGGCGTGAAACAGCCCGAGAATTTTCATCCCGAAGGCGATGTTTATGAACATACGCGGCTTCTTTTGGAACACCTCCATCCTCCGGTCTCGACCCTTCTTGCATTTTCCGCACTTTTTCATGATATCGGAAAACCCAAGACAGCTGCAATACGCAAGGGCCGTCTGACCTTTTATGAGCATTCCGAAGAAAGTGTGAAGATCGCCCGCGAAATCATGCGACGACTGCATTTTTCGAACGTGGAGATCGACGGGGTTTCAGAATGTGTGGCTAATCATATGAAGTTTATGGATGTGCAGAAAATGCGGTCCGGGAAGCTCAAACAATTCATCAGTCGTCCGCACTTCGAGGAGGAGATGGAGCTCCATCGTGTGGATTGCACCGCAAGCCACGGGATGCTGGACAATCTCGTGTTTCTCCGGGACAAGATCAAAGAGTACGAGCATGAAGAATTAAAACCCAAACCGTTCGTGAACGGTCATGATCTCATGGATCTCGGCATGGAACCCGGCCGCGCCATGAAACCTGTTTTAGAAGAGGCGTTTGTTCTACAACTGGAAGGTCGTTTCAAAACCAGGGAAGATGCCCTGGAATGGCTTAAGAAGGCAATCGGTAAATTGTAATTTTACCGGGAATGGTCAGGTAGAATGGCTTTCTTTTAGATAACTCTTTTTTGTTGATGCTTTGTGGAATATTCCGGATGTCCACGGCGGCGTGAAGGTTTTTAAGTAAGGAGGAACAGCTGTGTTTTAGTCGGCGCACGTTCGCGAGGAAAGCCTTTCGGAAACGACGCTGGATCGTGGAGTGGAAATCAGACAGGAATAATTAATAATGATGGGAGAGCAAGAATATCATGAAATTAGGGATTCGCTGGTTTTTTTTGTTCTTGCCGGGGCTCTGTGTTTTTTCTTCCGTTCTTTGTGCAGAGATCGTGACGGAGGTCGGGGCGGATGGGGCGTTGACGCTTGAGAGTGGCAAGCAGGTGGTTCTGGCCGGGATCCAGATAGACACTGAAGGAATTTCGGTCCTCCGGGTGCTTGCCCAGAAACAGGATCTGAGGCTTCAATTAATTGCCAATTCCGCTCCGGGGAAGAAGGAGCTCGCTTATGCATATCTCAAGGCGAAATGTTTGAGATTCCCGGCGAAACCGAACGAGATTCCCGGAGAACAGGAAGTTCTCATCAACGAATTTCTGGTGAAGATCGGTGCCGCCAAAGTGATCGAGACCCAGGACTTCAGCCACAAAGCCAAGTTCCTGAAGGTCCAGGAAGAAGCCAGGAGAAAGGGCGAGGGCATATGGTCTTACGAGGTTTCCTGAAATTTCTCGGAGGTCTTTTTACCGCACTCGTGATTCTCGGAATAATCCTCGGGGTGATAGGCTATTTCGTGATCCGGAACCTCGATCCCAACACGTTCCGGGCGGAACTTGAAAAGCACCTTACCCGGCAAACGGGTTTTCGTGTGGAACTTGGCGATATCAAGTTCCAATGGCAGCCTCAGCCTAGGCTTCAGGTTGCCGGCCTCAAATTCTATCATTTCCAAAATCTCGAAAAGATCCTGCAAAGTGATCAAGTCCGGATAGATGCCGATTTGACCTCGATTTGGCGGAAGCATTTCAGCATGTCCCAGGTTGTAATCCAGGGCCCCGAAATCTTTTTCAAACGCAGCCAGGAAGGAGCTTGGAACTGGCAAGTCGTTAAAGAACCCGCGACTTCGGCTTCGCCCGCCGAGGCTTCGAGGAGAACTGAAAGTGTTTCGGTGAAGAACTTGGGCAATGTCACCCAAGGGTGGAAATTCGGGGTCGGGAAGATACTCGTGCGGGATGCGACCGTCCACTTCACAGACGAGACGGTCAAGCCGGTCTTTAGATTGGAGATCGAAAAGCTAGAGGCCGAAGTCCATCAGTCATTAGGTCGTGAGACATTCCATTTTACGGCAGGAGGATCTGTGTTCAACTCCACGGGAAGGAACCTTGCGGCGGAGGGCGATCTGGACCTTGTGTTGCAGTCGCTGGACTTTGTGCTTCGTTACAGTTCTGAAAAGGCAGTGTTTAAGGGACGTCTTAAGATGATCAACACCTTGCCGCATTCTGAGGGGACGCTTGAAGTTCGCGACCTGGATCTTGAGACCGTGGTTCCTCAGGCTTACAAGAAAGGACAGTACGTTTCAGGGATCCTCAATTCAGACCTGAAGTTGTCGTTCGAGGGGGGGAATCCGGATATGATCTTCCGGTCCATGAACGGCGGGGGGACTGCCGCCATCAAGAACGGGGCCCTGAAAAACCGGAACGTTCTTCGTGAAGTCTTCCAGCAAATGTCGCCCGCAGTTGCTGTGACTGGTTTTTTGGGTGGAGAAATGCCGCCCGGGATTGCAGAGATGATGAGGGGGCCGGATACAGATTTTCAACGTGCAGCCCTCGCACTTACGGTGAACAATGGAAAAGTAACTTTTCAGAATTTTGAGGTTGTGAGTTCCGATTACCGGCTTTCCGGAAAAGGGACCTACGGGCTTTTGAGCCGACGGATCGACCTCAATTCGGCACTCCAGTTTTCTCCGTCTATCTCCGGATATTTCATCAAGAAGGTCCATGAGCTTCAGTTCCTTTGCGACCGGAACGGCTGTTTGACCGTTCCGTTTCAGTATTCAGGGCCGATCGCGAAAGCATCAGTCATGCCGGATCTTCAATATATTGGTAACCAGCTTCTTCAGATCGAAGCTCAAAAATTCATCGATAGGGGAATGAAAAAGCTTTCGAAGTTCCTCGAAAAGAAAGTGGGGATTTAAAATGAAACGACTCCTTCTGACGGTCAGCGGTAAGGATAGGCCCGGCATCATCGCCAAGGTGAGCGGTCTTTTGTTTGCCCGGGGATGCAATCTCGAGGATATCAGTATGACTCTTTTGGAAGGGCAATTTGCCATGATGATGACCGTTTGCCTGCCGTCGTCAGCGTCCGTCATGGTTCGGGTACTGCAAGGCTTGGAGCTTCTCAGGGGCACTCCCTGGTCCATGGATTGTCACGTGACCGAGCTGAATGGAAAAATCTCCTTTGGAAAAAAACACGCGAAGAACTCTTTCCCTTGCATGGTCACCGCGTTCGGCACGGACCGCACCGGGATCGTTTATGAGGTGAGCCGCGCGTTGGCAGGGATGCGCGTCAACATTACGGACCTTGACAGTCGAATCCTGGGCAAGGGCGCCAAGACTACTTACGCGATGCTTTTGGAAGTAGATGTTCCGAACAGGGTAGCTCTGGCGAAACTTAAAACTCTTTTGACAAAGGTTTCGAAAAAGTTGAAGATTGAGATCCAGATCAAGCCTTTGGAACACGTTTCTTTATAAACTCTGATGAAGCCCTTTTCCCTCCGGACCTTTCCCGATCCGATCCTCAGAAAAAAAACACAAGCGATCACGGTGTTCGACCGTTCACTCCTGAAGCTTGTGGCTGCTTTGGTCCGCGTTATGAAAAGCCAGCCGTATGGAATCGGTATCGCCGCACCGCAGATCGGAGTCGCAAAAGCTGTCGCGATCGTAGACGTTTCAAAGCGCGATTTGAAAGCAAAGCGTCTTATTCTTGTCAATCCCGTGATCCTTGAAAAAAAAGAGCCGGAAGGGCGCAAGGAAGGGTGCATGAGTTTTCCGGATTATACGGCATTCCTGAAGCGTCATCGGTGGGTGCGTTTTCGTTGGCAGAACGAGCGCGGCGAATTTTTCGAAAAAATCAGTACCGGGATCGAAGCGATTTGCGTGGAACACGAGGTCGATCATTTGGAGGGTGTGCTTTTTATCGATCATGTGACTTGCCTCAAGACGGATCTTTTTCCCCGATCTTCTATCAATAAAAAAACGGGTGATCGGGACCTGGTATTCGAGCCAGGCCGCGGTCTTTCGTTCGTTAAGCGAAGGTTTTTCTGAGCAGATCTCGTCTGTTCGGAAAAAAGTGACACTGGGTGATCCGACTGTGTCTGGTAGAAATTCTTAAAATAATTTAATTTTTTTAAAAAAAAATTTCGAACTTTCAAATAAATCAACCCTTCCTTAGCATTAATATATCAATATATAGCAATTTATAGCATACAAAAATTTGACAACAGGCTCAAATACGGCTACACTTTTGTCAGAGGGCGATGAGAAGTGAGAACGATAGGAATGAGGGATACAAGATTGAAACTGGGGACGCAGATGCGAGGTGGTTGTGCGTGATGTCTTTTTTGTTTTAGCGATGCGAAGGATGGAGTAAAGAGGGGAGTGTTGCTCATGCTTAGCGCGTATCATAGCGAGAGAAAGCCGTGGGAGATCAAGGCGGTCAGTCTCTTTGTGATCTTCACGTTTCTCATGACACAGAGTGACGTTCAACTCGGTTTCGCCGGCGGTGTTGTGCCAGGTATTTCCGTCGCTGCTCCCACGCCTGATCTTAATAAGTCCGATAAGATCCACTTCATGCAGCAGTTTGATGAAGAGCAACAGTCTCTTCAGGACAAGACGGTCGAAAATCCGTTGGCGGGTGTCACTCCGGATCAAAATCAGCAGAATCCTTTTGTCGGCGATATTCCTCAAGGTCAGATTCCTCAGATCTCCACTTCGTTTTTGACCGGTCAAAATCCGTTGCTCAACAAAACCGACGTTGGCGCGACCGCTCAGGAAGATTCCGCCACTCATATCGTGACGGTGAGTTACACCGACGGCACCTATTTTAGATATCAGAAGGCGAGCAACAAGATCATGGAGATTTGTGATCTGACGCGTCCCGTGCTCGATGACAAAGGTAACATTACCGGTTACGCGCTTGAGACCCGCCAATTTTCGTACGAGACAAGTTCGGACAATGGAACGAATGTTTCGTACGTCCGCGTTATTACGGTGGGCCAAGGAGATCAGCTCAGCACCTATCAAAAATTCACAACTCTTGCGGATGGTCAGTTGGATGAACTGATCGAAACCGGTTATTGGATTTTGAATGATTCAACGAATCAATATGTTCAGTCAGTTTCAGTTCGGTATGATGGGGATCGCGTGACGCTTTATGACCGGACGGCGGATCCCTCCTATTATATAGAAAGGACCTACGAACAGTTGGCGGACGGGGAGAGCCGTCTTTTGAGCTATCAGAAAATCGAAGGGGCCCTTACTTCGATCAACATTGAGATCCAGTACGATGATGAAGGGGGCCTCGTGACGGTGATCGATCGGTTCGAGGGCGGTGCGACCACTCCTGGGGCTGTTAATTTCTGGGAATACAGTCTTACAAACAGGACTGAGCGTGGCGGTCTTTTAGCTGTGGGAGAAATGGACTCCACAAGCGATCAGGTTCTTTCCCGGATGGATATCACGGCGACCACCTACAAGATCACCTATCCCCAGAACGCGACCCAGCTTCTTGTATTTGAACGCCTCGCGAACGGTGGTTTCGGCCGCGTGCTTCGCTATCGCGATACTGGCATCGATTTGGAATATATTTACACGGCGGACGAAGCCACCGGCGCTGAGACCATGACGGTTTTGAATTATACGGACAATATTTTTGTCAAAATAAGTTTTATCGAAGGGATGGCACCGGATGCGTCGAATGGATTGATCGACAGTCCCCAGAATATACTCGAAGCCGGGACGTTCACAATAACCGGGACCACGCCTCAATACACGAAGCTTCTTGAAAAGGCTTCGGGCGGTGAATGGATCGTCACAGACCCCAACGACGGGAGGGTCTTTGATGTCTATGCGGCGTTTCCGAGCGAAGAATGGGGAGGGTTGATACGGAGTCGCGGGCCGCCTGAGGAGGGCTCTGTAATCCTCGCGGACTATCAGTATGTCTACGATACCGCGAGCCGTCGTGTTTATGCCTACGATGTCACAAACCTCCGCTACGCCCTTTACGATTGGAAAGATCCCCAGACCCCACGTCTTTTAGAACAAGGCGATATCGTCCTTGATAAGGACGGCAATGTTCTCTCCCGCGCCGTCACCAAAACCTACGATGCCGAAGTCCTCGGTGCCGTGAGTGTTCCTTCCACGGAATATGAAACTTCGACGGCTTTCGCTTCTGCGAAAGCCGCCCTCCAGTTACGGCCCGATGTTGTTGCTTCGGATATTGAAAACCTTTCGATCATGACCGACTCCAGTGATCCGGGCCATCTGACGGTGGTTCTGCAATACGGGGCTACCGAATATCGTTATCGCTATGACATTCAGGCCAATTCGAGTGTGCTGGCAAAGACCCGTGCATCGAATGAGGACGCCACCTTCCAGGTTGTTGAGTATAGCGCCCAAGGTCGCAAGACGAGTGAATCCCTGGAGGCCGCCGATGGTACGTTGACCCTCCAAGTGACCTACCGTTATGCGATCGAGGACGACAAGACGATTGCTGGAGACGAAGTTCTCGTGATCGATCACAAAACCTACACATTCCGGGTCGCCCGTTTGAATGCTGATCAAACGTTGGGCACGACGTTACGCGTAGGTTTTTATAATGATGCTAAGAAGATTTATTCACTCCAGGAGTCGGGCGACACGAAAGCCAAATGGTACACCTACGGCCCGGAGAGCGGCGATGGCATCATGCTGACGGAAGACGATGTTGCGACAATTCGTCCCGTGCGCGGTCCGCAGTTGGGGCAGGCTTCCGAAGGCTGGCGTCGTCCTGGCGGTGAGAACACGAACGTGGATGAGCTGGTTCGTCAGCTTAAGGCGAAGTTCCGGACCTATGAGGAGTGCGCGGAAGAAAGACTTCGTTCAGGGGGGAGCATGGCGGTGGCGTGCGAGGAGATGCTGGATGATGTCAGCAGTCTCCAGAAGAAGATTGAAAATGAACAATACACCGGAGTGGGCAGCCCGCAATTCCCAGGAGAAGGCGGAAATGGAACTAATGATCTGAACTATCACAGTCCCGCGCCGACGCCGGCATACGTCACGACCATGGTGGGGTTGGGCAGCGCACCGGTCGACAATCCGAGTGCGCAGGTGGTCTACACGAATGATGCCAAGACCACCGCAACGATCTCGCTGAACGGGCTTGTGCAGGATTGGACAGCCGGCATTGACGGTATTTTCGGGAGTGGTGATGATGAAATGTCGAAGGTGACCGAGACCGCGACGAAGACCACGTGGTATTACACAAAGGGTCGCGCGGTCCGTGTTACGACAGTGGAAGGCGATGTCGAAACCGAACTTGCTCGTTATGAATATCCTGCGTCCGGTACGGTGAACGTGATTCAGGCGGACGGGGCCCGTTATGAATATAGCTACACGGACGAGAAAGATCCGTTCGGTTCCGCGGAACTGGTGCGGGCCAAGTACGAAAAGGACGGACAGTGGGTGACCCAGACTTATGAAAACGGCCGCTTGAGTTCCATGTGTGATGGTGCCGGCTCGAATTGCACGACCTACAGTTACGACACCGCGCTGAACCAGGCTGTCCTGACTTCGGCTACCGGAACCCGGATCGTCAATCTTGGCGGGGACGGGAATCTCGGGACCGCAGATGATTATCTTGTGGGAGGAACAGACACGACGCTTAGTGTTGTAAAAGACGTTGATCAAAAGCTTCAGAGTATTGAGGATTTAACAAATGGCACGACCACGACCTTCGAGTATACCGGAACGCAAGTTGCCGTTGCGACAAATTGGACGAGCGGCGGAGTGATTAACGAGGTTACAGTCAACCTTGGTGCGGATGGAGTCCTGGGGACTTCAGATGATCGCCTTCTATATAGTAGCGGGATCTATAACGGTGAGCTTTTCGCCGAAACGTTCGACGAAAACGGACACATGCTTTCATGGGAAGGCTATGTGGAGGTCACACGCCAAGACGCGGATGGACGACTCCTGCGGGCGGACGGTACGGCCGCCATGACGGAGGAAGAGGCTGCGAAAGATCTCGTGCATCAATGGATCACTTACTCCTGGACAAGTGTTAAGACGGTAGGGGCATTGTCGCTTCCGGAGGACGAGCGCGGGGACGGGCTGGATTGGACAGCCACAGTCTCCACTTACCAAATAGAAGGCACGGAGCTCATTCTGCAGAGCCAGTCGGTCTATGAGGCTGGCACCGACGATGTTTTGGGAACGACCGATGATATCCTGACTTATGTCCAGGGGTACGATGCGGAAAACAAGGTTCACTACGAGCAGACGTATGATGCCCAGGGGCGTGTTCTCATCTATAAGAACACGGATACCGGTGATGAGCTCCGCTATACCTATAACGACACGGCGAAGACCGTGACGATTACTTCCAGCGGGAACTATTTCATGCAGGTCTATAAGTTTGATGATGACCATCCCGGGGATCTCTCGTTTGCGCGTCTTATTAAGGAAGAACGCGACGGAATCAAGCGGATATGGGACGAGAACGAGCAACTCGTTTCAGCGTGGCCTTCCCGGTTTGTCGTCGGGGATATCAAATTGGAGGAATTGCGTGAATCTTTGGCGGATGAAGGGGCGGCGAACGATATTGTACTGGAAGCGCTCGGTATCACTCGTGAGCAGCTGGGCACCGTTACCAGAGAGGCCCTTGTCGACGCGCTGAATTCGATTCTTGCCATGGCCGATTTTTATACAAAGGTTGACCTTGATGCTTATCAGGCCAATCTTCCTCAAAACATTCAACAGCTTTTAAGGCGTATTCAGGGCTCCGATGGCACGATGACCGATGACGAGCAAAACCAGCTGAACCGGGCGCTCTTGGAGGCGATTTATCCGGAGGGGCTCGTCGAAAGAATGACCCAGAAATTGAGCGGCAGCTACGTGACAAGCGTGACGAGTAAGGAGGGTGTCACGACGTTCTTTCAGGATGGTGTGATCTTGTCGGTTGTGAAACGTGACGGAACGGTTCTTAGGACTTACACGCATATTGTGGATCCTGTGACTGGTGAGCTGACGGATGTCAATTTTGAAGGGAAGGAGACGCTCGCAAAGGTATCGATATGTCTCGACGGCACAGCCTCGAGCTGTTCGAGTTACCGGGTGATCTACGAGAACGGGACCATACTGGAATACCAGATGAAGGACAATCGCCCGGTGCTTGTGTGGATCGGCGATTCGCTGGGTATCGAATTTACGCAGACGACGGATCCCAAGACCGGAGACCTGACGATCCGCTACAACGACGGCCGTACAAGCGTTTATTCCCAGGCGGCCGGGTTCTACGAGATCCAGCGCTCGATCAGTCTTTGGGGCGATGTCGAGACCTACTGCTACTACGGTTCCACTATGGCCGAAGCCTGCCGGAACGTCGATCTTGCAGCCTCGCAGGGGAAAATCCAGTCCGCGATCGATGCGTTACCCGCTACGGGTATTGACACCGGTACCGCGGAATTCACGGCTCCGGACATACAAGCCGGGGATCCTGGTCTTGATTTTTCGGTCAGAGCGGACGGCAGTATTGCGTTTTACGCGCCGCGTGATAAAACCGAATGGCAGGAGATTCCGAACGTTCTTTTCGTCATTTCCGAATTTGGGCATGTGACAATCAATCAACTGGAGAAGACCCAGATCACGCAGATGATTGAATTCCGGGCAGATGGAACGCTTGCGGGTGTGACAAAAAATGATGCAGACGGACGGGTCGTTGATACGTATCGCTACGATGACGGCGGCAGGAAGATCTTGAGCCATAGCATTTATACGTACTATTCCACGGATAAAACGGATGAAGATTACAGGCTCCTCAAGCTGGTCGAGACCTACAATGTGGCGGATTTAAATACGCGTATCATCAAAGACATCACTGCAAGGGCGGGTGCGGTTACTCAGATCGGGACGCTTGAAAGCCGGGTTCATTACCTGGCACGGCATGCTGAAGCTCAAAAGGGGAAAAACGGTGAAAGCTCCGTTACCGAGGCGCTGCTTGGCCGGTTCGATTATCTGGGGCTGGGTCTTGTGGATTATACGGAGACTTATCTGAAACCGCTTGTTCCAGGCGGGGAATTGCGGTTTTTGTCCTCCGTGCAGCAGCAATATGTTGTGTTCCAGCTTATGCGCAGTGTCACTTACAAAAATCCGACGGGCGGAGGGGCCTGCGGCGCGGAATTTTCCGGTTGCGAGATAGTTTCTTACGATGATTTTACTTATATTCCAGGGACCATGGATGTTGATTTCACGAGCCGCTACGATGTGCTCGAAAATGATATTAATAACGCGGTTCTCCGGAGCGTGTTCCGGACGGAACAGGTGGATGACCGCAGAACGGTCACGCATGATTTCGGGAAAGATTTCCAGGAGGACACGGAGGACGATACTTTTACGGTGAGCACCACTCACAAATTAGACAACGACCTTGTCGGAGATACGACCCGTGAGGAATGGGGCATCGAGTCGTTCGAATATGGGGTTCTGCCTGCAAGCTATACACACAAGGGAGGCTATAAGGAGGCGTACGCGGCCGGCGCTTTCTCGGCGCCCAAGAGCCACACGTTCCAGTATGACGTTTATGGCGATGGCTCGCTGACGCGCACAAAATCCTATCGCTTCATCGGCGGGGTGGAGACGACGGAAGTTACGTACAGCGAAACCCGGAAACTTCTCGGGAGCGAGGCGGGATATGAAGGGACCCTGCGAAGCACGCTCTTGGGAGATCTGAGTGCCGCAGAGCTCGAAAATTTCAAGGGCCAGGAGTTCACGTTTACGAAGACCTGGAAATTCGGGTTCGACAAGGATGAGGAGGACCGGGTTGCGAAATCTGAAAGTTATTCAGTGACGAGCCGCGATGAGAAGATCACCCGGTCGGTTTCCCGCGATGTGATTGCAGATATCCTGACCTACACGGAACAGCTTCGGATTAATCACGCAAGTACGGATCCGGATTATGTGGCCACCCGCAACGCCATCCTTGGAGCCGGTGGTCTTCTTGAAACATCGGATGAGGACATGTTCGAATCCAGGAGCTGGGCCGGCGGGTTTAATACCTTGGATCGTTTTCTTCTGGATCACAATTTTTCGGTCGACATTCGGGGCGACGGAACGCTTAGTCGTTCCAAAACCCTCGAGGTGGTCAACGGCGATGAGACCGGAAAGATTAGTTTCAGCGAGACCAAAGATGTCGCACACAGCACGATCTCCTATGACGGGGTGAATTCGATCGGGACGCTTCTTTTGGGGTCGCTTGCCGGGGAGGCGAACTGGGAAGGGGAACATATCAGCCGGACACAGACCTGGACGGAAGGTTTTGATGTCTCGGGTGCCCGGTTTTTTGAAGGGGAATCCTACCAGTTGACGTCCGTTGATGGGAAGATCACGCGGAGCGCGAACTGGGACGCGGTCAAAGGAGAGGTCAGTTACGATTATCAGGAGCAGATCAAAGTCCCGTACGACACGATCACGGTGAACGGGATCCATGTCGGGCAGAGTCTTTTGGGAGATATTTCAGGGAGTTCGAATTGGGGCTCTAAGAGCATTCTTTACAGCACAAGTTCCAACGAATCGTTCAATGTCGCGGACCGTTTCATTAATTCGGAATATTATCAGGTCACCTCGCGGGACCGTTCCCAGACTCGCACGATGAATATCGATCGGTATCATCCCGACGGTCCGCGCGTGAGTTATTCCACTTCCACCCGTGCTACCCGCCAGGAGATTCAGGATCTTCTTTATAATCCGGACGGTACGGAGAATGCGTCTATTTCCATGCTTCCCGGCGAGCGCGAAATGTTCATGAGCGTTTTCAACGATCCGGAGTTTGCGAACAATCCGTTCTATCTCGTTACCGGTTCTAACGATGCTTTTAATGTGGCCGGTCGCTATATCACCTCAAAAGCCTACCAAATGACGGCGCGGGACGGGGATACCACGCATTCCCTCATGATCGATGATCGCGTTCCGAACGGTTATCCTATCGTGACCTATCAGCGGTCGGAGCGGATGCGCCTTGCGGACATCGCGAGCGGAGACGTGCAGGTCTTCGACCGCAACACCGGCACTTATGCATTGGTTCACGTGAAAGGTCTTTTAGACAATTTGGACGATTCGACACTCACGCTTGTGCCGCCCCCAAACACGATTCTTGAGGGTACTACAACGTTATGGGATGCAATCCAGTCGGCACTCAGAGTCAACCCGTACGCAACTTTTACGATGACCTCGTCGAGTTATGTCATGAAAGACGGAAAGGCGGTCGCGACGACTGTGGGATATTCCTGGAGTTCACGGGACGGAAACAAGAGCTGGAACCTGAGCATGAATGAAGATGCGCCGGACGGCCCCGAGTTAACTTTTACGCAGACGCAGCGTGTGAGCCATGCGGCGGCTCTTGTGGAGGCCAAAAAGGTCGCGGATCCCGTAAAAAAAGCAGAGGCTTTAGCTGCGCTCCGTGGCGATCCGTTGGCTTCAATCGCAATGTCCACGCAGGGGGCGGGGGATCCCGTGTATCAGTGGACGAGTTCCGCAAACTCGAACATCAGCTACGCCATAAGTCTCAATAACTCCGTTCCTGTGGGTGTGGACAATGCGCCGACCGGTACCGAAGTGACCTTCAGCAAGAGCACTCGCGTGAGCCGCGCGAAAGTGCTTAGAAACATCGCCTTGGTCACGAACGAAACGCTTCGAGATCAGGAGCTCGAACGGCTTAACGATAACAAAAATTGCGTTTATTTTTATGAACAACAAGCCGGCGACGATGACCCTGTGTACCAATGGTCGGCTTTGGGAGAACCGAACGTTTCGTACACTTTAACGACGAACACCCACGTTCCGGTCGGAATTCCAGTAAATGGTATTTATCCAAGCCATAAGACCGAGGCTTCGTTCAGCATGAACACCCGTGTTTCGAAAGCTCAGGCGCTTGCCCGTATCGTCAGCGATGCCGGCGGGGCATGGATTGCGAATCCCGAGGACCAGACTGCGGCGCTTCAGGCTTACAATGCGGCGGTCCTTGAACGAAATGCCTTTTATATAATCCAGTCGGGGATTGCCGATCCGGTACTCCAATGGACAGTCGGAAGTGATCCGAATACGAACTATAGTCTTTCGATCAATGAGTCCTGGCATAGCGCCATTTTCAACTTTAACAGACGAGTGAGTGCTGAACATGTTGCAGAGCAATATAAAGACCTGCCGGCGGATGACTCAAGGAAGGTGGCGCTTGAGGCCGCAATCGCGAAGGGTGCGAAAGATAATACTTTCTACATGTCCATGGGAGACCGGGGCCCGATGTATCAATGGACGAACAAGGACGACAAAAATATCAGCTACAGCCTTTCCCTGGATACGAAATTTCCTGTCGGAACCGAAGGCGCTTTTATGGTTCCGCCCGTTGTAACATTCTCGACTAATACCCGCGCAAGTGTTGAGGAGGCCATAGATCAGTGTGCTTTGATCGGGGATGAAACAAAACGTTTGGAAGCGAAAACGGTTCTCGGCTGGGATGAAGCGACGCAAAGTTTGATCCCCAACGGGACCGCGGTCTTCCGCGCGGTGAGCGACGGAATTTCGGCGATCGATGGTATTGATCCCACTTATCAATTTGCAGACATGAACGACTCGAATACGAGTTATACCATTTCGGTTAGAACCGGTGTGCCGACGGGCGATCCTTCCGTAAACACCGGCACGGAAGCGATCTGGGGAGCCACGACGCAGGTGGGTCGTGCCGAGGTTGCGGCATGGCTCAACGATCATCCGGAGATTACGCTCATTGCGGAGGGGGTTACGGCGGCGGAAGCGCTTCAACACGCAGAGAGTTTTTATATTTCCAAGGGGAGCCTCACGGACGAAAAACAATGGCAATACCAATGGATGAATTTCTATGATCCAAATGATCCGGCAGCCGATCCGAACATAAGCTACAGTTTGCAGGTAAGGGAAGACCTCAAGCAGAAAACGCTCACCAAAACAACACAGGTCAGCGCCGCGACGGTGGCCGCAGAACTAGCTGCGGCGATCACTGCCGGGACCATCACGGTGAATGATTCCCGGAAGCTGAAAATCGAAAGAGCGCTTGCTGACGGCGTAACCTTTTCCAAGACCATGGGAGATAAAGGGCCGAACTACCAGTGGACCAGTGACTCGGACAAAAACATGAGCTACAGCCTTGGTGTGGATACGAAGTTCCCAATTGGAGAAGGCGCGACAGCCAGTTTCAGAACCGAATTGAGTTTTACTACAAGCGTTCGCGCGAGCCTTGATGAGATCAAGAATAAGCTTGGACTTATCGCTGACGAGGTGGATCGTAATGAAGCCCTTAACCGGCTGAATAGGGGTGGTGTTTCCGTCATAAGTTCCGTCACGGACGGCGCCTCTGCGCAGGACGGTGTGGATCCTACCTATCAATTTTCGGATGTTGGAAATTCTGATGTCAGCTACAGCATTGCGATCCGCAGCGGTGTGCCGGTCGGATTACCGGATGCGCAGGGTCTTTACAGTCAGTTCACGAGCGAAGCGACCTGGAACGTCTCGACACGCGTGAGCAAAGCGGCTGTTCAGGCATGGCTCACGGCACAGGGGTATTTTCTGATCAACAATGGTATGGACACTGCGGCCGCATTTGCGGATGACGCGATGTATTATCTTTCACAAACCGGCACGAACGACGAAGGACAATACCAGTGGACGAGCACGACAGATCCCAACACAAGCTTCAGCCTGCAGGCGAGTACAGAATTTAAGCAGGTAACTCTGACCACAACGACACAGGTGAGCGCCGAGACTGTTCAAAAGGAGCTTGATGACGCTGTGGCTGCCGGGACGATCACAGCGGCGGATACGAGAAAACCGGCGATCGAAAACGCCATCGCTAACGGAAAGGTCTTTTATAGAAGCCTGGGTGTCAAGGGCCCCAGCTATCAATGGTCAAGCGAGACTGACAGGAACAAAAGTTACAGCCTCGGTGTGGATACAAAATTTCCGGTTGGGACAGGTGTGGCCGCTGGGTTCAGGACGGAACTTACGTTTACGACGAATGACAGGGTAAGCATTGCACTGGCCGCCTCAGAAGCCGAAAAGATCCAGGAAAATGCCGACATTGAAGAAGCACAAGCAAAACTCGCGATGCCGGGAATTGCCGTAACGCGTTCTGTGACAGACGGTGTTCTCGATACAGACGGTATTGATCCTACGTATCAATTCGCGGATCCTTCGGATCAGAACAAAAGCTACAGCATTTCGATCCGGTCACGAGTTCCGGAAGGAAATAATCCGGTGACTGATACCGGTATTGAAGCTACCTGGAGCATTTCCGAGCGTGTCAGCCCGGCTTCTGCGCTCGCAGAAATTGACGCTCTCATAGCTGCCGAAACCTATCCTGCGGCGATCGCCGAACTGAATGCAACAAAGGAAGCACTAACCCAGGCGCTTGCTGAAGGGGATGCGGTTTATTTGGTGAAAGCCGGCTCGAACGATCCGGACCGGCAGTATCAGTGGACGAACAAGAACGACACGAACAAGAGTTATTCACTTACGGTGAAGGACCGCTCTCTTGAGGCGATCCTGACCGTGACGGACCAGATCAGTATGGAGACAGTTTCAGACCAGCTCGCCTTGCTTGATCAGGATCTTGCGGCTCGTCTTCAGGAGATCGAAATCGAGACAGCTTTGACAGTTGAAGAACGCGCGGCGGCGACCCTGAGACTCAATTCGGATTATGCCGCGAAACGCACCTTGATCGTGAATGCAATCGCGGACGGAAAAGTTTTCTACAGGTCACAGACGGGTACGGACGACCCTTCGTATAACTGGGTCAGTAATTCAAATGTGAACATAAATTACAACCTTAATATCAATTCAAAAGTACCGGTTGGTTTGAAGAACGCAGAAGGGAATTATACGCAGTTCAGGACCGAGATATCGTTTACGGCAAGCGAGCGGATGAGCAAAGAATACATGCTGGCCGAAATTCTCGAACTCATGCCGACCGGAAACGCGAATGACAATAAGAAAAAGACTGAAGCCGAGGCGGCCATGAAGCTTGCTGGTACTAGCTTCTATCGGTCTATAACGGACGGCGGAGATCCCAGCTATCAGTGGACCAATCCCCAGGATTCGGATGAAAGCTGGAGCCTTGCGGTTAACACACGTGTTCCGCAGGGAACGGTTGCAAGTCCGCTTTCCAGCGCAACAGAAGCGATATTGAGTCACACGGTCCGCAAATCGCGGCAGGAAGTCGCCTCGTTTATCGCGCAGATCAAGGATCCCGCGAAAAAGGCGGATGCTGAAGCAGCACTCGCGGCCGGAGCGATCTTCTATCTCTCGCAAGCGGGCGATGATGACAAAGTCTATCAATGGACAAATAAAGATGATTCCGGCATCAGTTACAGCGTGACCTATAGCGATCATGTTCCTGCCGGTCTACCTGGCGTCAATGGTGAGTACGCGCAATTTACGAGTGAAGTGATCTTTTCCAAAAATCAGCGTGTCAGTTGGCAGGAAATGCTTACTTTGATTCCGAAAATTACGGATGTCACAAAGAAGAGCGAGGCGTACCTGGCGCTTTTTGAGGCGGATAGTTTCTCTATGTCCCAGGCCGGTAACGATGATCCAGTATATCAATGGACAAGCACGACAGATCCGAATGTCAGCTTCTCGCTTTCAAAAAATCCGCGGCTTGATATTGTGCTCTTCAGCCGTACTCAGCGTGTCAGCAGGGAGGAAGTGGCCGCACAATACGCCTATCCGAACGATCCGGCTGACCCGCGTTACGATGCGAATGATACCCGTTACGCTAATCTGCAGACCGCCCTTGCGGACGGCCGTGTCTTCTATCTGTCGCAGGCGGGACTGGATGATACGTCTTACCAGTGGTCGAGCGTTTCGAGCAAGAATTTGAATTACAGTATGTCCGTTAATACCAAGGTTCCGGTTGGAGAGGAAAGAGCAGACCATACTTATGCGAGTTACAGGACCGAAGTAACTTTCACGAGGAACGAACGGGCCAGTCTCGACGACGCAAAGGCCCAGGCTGCAAAAATCCGCGATACGGCCGACCAGACCGAAGCCTTAGCAATCTTGAATGAACAGAGTGAGACCGGCCTGGCGGTTTATCGCTCGCTTTCGGACGGGGAGTCCGTTCTGGATTACGTGGATTATTCTTATCAGTTTACCGATATGACGAATTTGGACAAGAGTTACAGTATTACTGTGAATTCCGCGGCCCCGGACGGCCCGGAAGCGACGTGGAACATCTCAACGCGCGTTTTACGTGCCACCGTCGCGCAATATGTCACGAATGAATATTTCGCCGGAGACGCGAGCGATCCGAAGCTGCTGGATGCCCTCGCGGCTCTTGATGACGGTGATTCGTTCTTTCTGTCTCGTGCAGGCTCGAATGATCCGACTCAGCAATACCAATGGACAAGCCGGACAAACTCCAACATCAATTACAGCCTTAACGTTAAGGCATCTTGGAATGAGGCGACTTTCAGCCGGACTCGCCGCGTCAGCGTCGAAGATGTTGTTAAGCAGTACGCATATCTTGGCGATGTGAATGATCCCCGGTATGATGCAAGGGACACTCGTTATGCCAATCTGCAGGCCGCATTAGCGGATGGGAAGATATTCAATGTGTCGCAGGTGGGCGATGACGATCCGTCCTACCAATGGTCGAGCGAGACAGACCGGAATCTTAGTTACAGTATGTCCGTCAATACCAAGGTGCCTCACGGGACGACGGAAAATCCGTTACCGGATGGGACAGAAGTAACATTTACCCGCAACGAACGGGTGAAACTGAGTGAAGCTCAAGATAAATTGTTATTGGCCGGAGACGAGGATGATCGCACGGAAGCGGCTGCCGCGCTCGCCCAGGCGGGGGTTATGGTCTACAAGTCTCTTAGTGACGGTGAATCCGTTCTCGACTATGTCGATCCCGTTTATCAATTCTCGGACGTAACGAATCCCGATAAGAATTACAGCCTTGCGATCAGGTCGGGAATCCCCGTAGGTATACCAAGCAGTGAGGGTGTGTATCCGAGTACCAGGACCGAAGCGAATTGGAGCGTGTCGGAACGGATCAGCAGGGAACAGGTTCGCCAGCATATTGAAGCTGATGCGACTGGCGAATGGATAACGAACAGCGCCAAAAAAGCCGAGGCCCTTGCGTCCCTTGCGGACAGCGAAGCTTTCTATATGTCTTACGGCGGCACGAATGATAATGTGACCTACCAATGGACCAGTCGCGCGAATCAGAATGTAAGTTACAGTCTTTTGATAAAGGATAAACCGAATCCTGTGACGGGCATCAACTGGCATGAGGCGGTCTTTAGCCGGAATGCGCGTGTCAGCAAAGAGGAAGTAGCAGCGCAATACGCCTATCTTAAGGACACGGGTGATTCCCGTTACGCGGGTCTTGAAATCGCTCTGGCAGACGGAAAAATATTCTATCTGTCAAAAGCCGGCGATGACGATCCGAATTATCAGTGGTCGAGCGAGACGGATCGTAATCTTAGTTACAGTATTTCTGTAAACTCCAAAGTCCCGGTCGGAACCGGAGCGACCGCGGGGGTCGAGACTGAGATAACATTCACAAAGAGTGCGCGCGAGAGCATCGAACAGGCAGTGGCGCAAGCGGGAAAAATCATTGATCCGTCCGATCGGGCTGAGGCATTTGCGGCACTTGGCTGGGACGAGGATGCGAAGACACTGACGCTGAACGGGGCCGTAGTTTCCCGGGTGATCTCGGACGGCGAATCCGCGCTGGACGGCATAGATCCTGTTTATCAGTTTGCGGATGTCAGGAATCCCGACAAGAGCTACAGCATTTCGATCCGCAGCGAGGTGCCGGTCGGAAATCCACCTGAGGATCAGGGGGTCGAAGCGACCTGGAACGTGTCGGAGAGAATCAGCAAGGACCAAGTGTCCCAGCACCTTGCAGCCGAATGGATCGCGGATGCCGCGAAGCTGGCCGATGCCTTGGACACTCTTGAGGACGGTGATGTCTTTTATGTTTCTTATGCCGGCACAAATGATAACGTGACCTATCAGTGGACGGACCGTGACAACCAGAACGTGAGTTACAGTCTTCAGGTCGAGGAGTCCTGGCACGAGGCGAATTTCAGCCAGAATGAGCGTGTCAGCAAAGAAACAGTTTCGGCGGAACTTGGCCGTCTTGCTACGCCCGACGATAGTCGGTACGCGAAACTCCAGGCCAATATCGCGGACGGGAAGATCTTTTTCATGTCCCAGTCAGGCAACGACCAGCCGAGCTACCAGTGGGCGAGTGAGACAGACAGAAATTTCAGCTACGGGCTTTCGCTCAGCGTGGTGAATGAGGCTATTCAGTTGGCGGTGTCCTCGACCGAGCGCATGAGCACGGAATTCGTTCGGCAGACCCAGGCGGCCCTGGTCAAAGATGTGAGCGACAAAAAAGACATTGACGATGCCTTGGCGCTTGAAGGCGTTGTTGTTTACCGCACCCTATCGGACGGCGAATCTGTGCTCGACGGGGATGATGCCAGTCCTACCTACACGTTTGCGGATCCGACCAATGCCGACCGGAACTATGCTCTGGCGGTTAATGCGTACGCTCCGGACGGTCCCGAGGCGACCATCAACATTACGACCCGCATTAGTAAGACCCAGGTCCGCCAGCATATCGAGTCAGATGCGGGAGGTGAATGGATCCAGGACCCGTTGAAAAAAGCACAGGCGGTTACAGCACTTGCGGACGGGGATATGTTCTACATGTCTCAAGGAGGAACTGACGACACGCCCCAATATCAGTGGTCAAGCATGGCCAATTCGGATTTGGGTTACAGCATGCAGATCAAGGACAGCTGGCACCAGTCGATCTTTTCGCGGAGCGAACGAGTGCTGATGGCGGAGTTGTTGCTGATTTACAACGCTGCCACGGAGCAAGGGGCCTTGGTTGATGCCTATAACGCGCGTAAGGCTGAGATCGAAGCTGACCGGGACGCGCTGCCGGCGGGAGATTCGAGGATCGCAGATCTTAATGCCGCGCTAACGCTACTGGAGACGGATTATACGACGCAAAAAGACCTGCTCGCCCAAGCTATTGTGGACGGGGAAATGGTCTCCAGAATCCAGGCGGGCGATGACGATCCGTCTTATCAGCTTTCCAGCAAAACGGACCACAACAAGAACTACAGCCTTACGGTTAATCTGCATGCTCCTGTGGGGGAACCCGACGCAAACGGGAATTATACTGTATTCCGGACAGAATTTGCGATTACGCTCAATCAAAGGGTCAGCATAAATGAAATCGATAAAGAGAGCGTTTCTTACAATTACATCAAAGATCCGGCGCAACTGGCTGCAATCGACCAGGCCCTTACGCCCGATGAGACCGCCGGGATCATGGTCTATAAAGCCGTGACCAACGGCGAAGATCCGGTGTATCAGTGGTCGAGTCCGACGAACACGGACGTGAGTTACAGCATCGCTTTTGACACGCACGTGCCGACAGGGATCGGGGCGACGGCGGGTTATACGACGATTGCAAATTTTACAAAAACAGAGCGTGTGGGTCGCGCAACAATGCTGGGGCTTCTTCCAAGTATCGGTACTGAAGCGGATGATACAGAACGACAGAATGCCGAAAGCGCAATCGCGGACGGGGACAGTTTCTCGGTTTCAACGCGTGGCAACGAGGATCTGAACTATGCGTGGTCCAGCTTCTCGAATCCCGGTGTCAGCTATTCGATTACGATGGACGTGCATGCTGTGCGGGACATGAAAGGCACTTTCAAGAAGACGACGCGCGTGAGCCAGGAAGATCTCGAGACAATAACGGAAGTGACTGCTCCGGTCACGGTATCTCAGGGGGTGGCAGACGACCGGTTTGGCGTTGACGCAAGTGGCCAGGCGATCCCGGTCCGGGATCTGCTTTTAGGGGATCTCTTGAATGATTCAAACTGGGATGAGGCGACTGTCCAGCTCGTGGAAGGGGTAGGGGCAGACGGTGCGCTCGACTGGACCGGTTACTCCATTACATCCGAGGATGGGAGCATTACTCGTATGGTGATCCTGAGCTTGGAAGTGAATGCGGACGGGAAATACGTTGATCTCGATCCGACGACTCCCGATACGATCGACCGGATCCAGTACATCGAGACCACCAAAGTCGCGGCGGATACCTTGATTGCGGGCGGACGCACGGCGCAGGAACTTTTTGGAGGTTATGTGGATGCAGGGGCCTGGCCGGTCTCGCACGTAACGGTTTCGTTCAATTCTTTTGCCGAAGCCGGCCGGGTGCTGGCGGAAGATTTTTATGATCTTGCGAGTTATGACTCGAATAAAATCAGGATCGCAACGCTGACCGAAACAACTGTGGGTCCCGTGCAGGTTGAGTTCATTACCCAGGTCGATCAGGCGGAGGTTCTTAAATCAGTGAACCTGATCCGCGACGAAGCGATGCAACAGGCCGCAAACCTGGCAGCAAGCGATCCCCTTGCGGTTTATTACAAAATTGAAGGGGACGGCAAACAAATATCTTATCAGTGGACCAGTTCCCAGGATCCCAATGTCTCCTATACCATTTCCGTTGATCTTCAGGTGTCGGTTGCCAACTTGCCGCTGGCACTAGAACTGGCGGACGCGATCACCTCAAATTCAACGGTGACGTTCGAAGCGCTGAAAAATGCGGAGACCCTTGAAGTATTTAAAACGCTTGTGGCTGGATCCAATTTGTCTTCAGAACTGCAGGATGCCGTTGCACAATTGATCGAGGCGGGATGGCAAAAGGTAAAAGCGGATTTGAACGACCCTGATCTCAAGAAAAAAGAAAGTTTCACGCAGGAAGCCGTTTTTACAACCACAACGCGCGTCAGTCGTGAAACCATTGTGCAATCCTACAACAACCAGATTGCAAGGACGTTGGTATCCCTGATTGATACGAGTTCGGACGTAACGCTTTCGGGTCTTCTTAATGCGAATTTTACTGATTTTAAGACGATGGTTGCGAATTCTCAAACACTGGCTTCCGACCTGAAAGAGGTTATCGGTGAGCTGACCGAAGACGATTGGAATGTGGTCAAGGAAGGCATGAGTGATCCGGGTATCATTACGAACGCGCTTGTTTCTGTAATTTTATCTTCGAGTGATCCCGGGGTTACGCTGGAACAGCTTCGGAGTGCGCCGGATCTTACAGCGTTCAAGAATCTGGTCGCGAGTTCCCTCTTGTCCGATGATATGAAAGCTTATGTTGCGACGTTGGATGAAGAGGACTGGGAGAAGGTCGCCGCGGAAGTCGATTCGCCCGAAGGAATTTCCGCAATAAGTTCCGAAGAACTCAAGATGCTTATGCAGGCGGTCCAGGAGAGTACGAACCTGGCTATTACCTTTAACCGTACGGATACGGTCGACGGCTCGCGTGAGGTATTGACTCAGTATACCTGGACGAGCATTGACGGGATCAAGTCCTATGCGCTCGGTTTTACCAATACCGCGGTAGTAAGCGATATAGTCGGCGACGAGGAGGTCGTCGAATATGAGCGCACAGCGAGTTTCTCCATGTCCCAGAACTTTGCCAAGATCGAGAAAGAATTCCTCGTCCAGCTTTGCCTCGTGCCGTACATTGTGACTTCTATTGGGGATTCCGGGAATCCGGGTGTCACGGTGTCCCAATTGCAGGGTGCGGCGACACTTGCCGGGTTCCAGGCACTTATCGCCAGTTCAAATCTTGGCCAGGATATCAAGGATGCGGTTGCTGCCTTGATCGAGGCGGATTGGTCCAAGACGCAGAGTTCTCTTCAAAATCCGAAGCTTGTGACATCCTTGGGTTCAGTGGCAAACAAGAAACTTGCGGAGGCACTGAACGATATTGATGATTACACCCTTTTCACGATGACCCTGACAGGAGAGGGCTACAGCTACAGCTGGGAATCGCTTGATGGGAATTTGACTTACACATTGTCCCAGTCGACCGACTGGATCGCGACAGGATCGGATGAGAGCGGGACCGATACTTACGATGCGGATGAGACATGGACCTTTAAGTCGGAGAAGAATATTTCGCAGTCCGCAGTTTCAGGCTATGAATCGGTTCTGACACCCGATAAGCGGAGACAGTACAGCGAAGCGCTTGCCAATGTGACCTCCGCGACTGATTTTTCGATGACAAAGACAGGCCGGGACGTGAACTACAGCTGGGTGAGCGCTAATAAGGCAAAAGTTTATACGCTGACGAAGACTTTCGCAAAAGTAGAATCATTAGAGGGCCAGGATGTTGTCGGAAAGTGGGACTTTAACGTTCAGATGAACGTTCGCCGCAGTATGGTGGAAAAAGCCGCCGCAAATCTTCCCGAGGGCTTGGAAAAGACCCAATATCTTGCCGCGCTCCGGGACTCGGCGAGCTGGACCAAATTTACGATGACGATCAGCGGGAATGATATCAACTACAAGTGGACCGGGCGGAACGGCACAAAGACCTACAGTCTGACAAATAATCCGATTTGGACGGAATACTCGGACGCAGACGGGAATATGACGTATCAGAAGGACGATAAATGGAATTTCTCGGTAATGGACCGTGTTGCTAAAACTTACGTCAATCAATGGATTAACGACATCGGGGATCCTCTACAGCGGGATCAATGCTGGAAAGCGCTTCAGGATACGGATATGTCCTCCGTTTATACCCGGACCCAAAGCGGAGATATTACGACTTACCGCTGGACAGGCCGGGACGATGCAACAAGTTACATTCTTAGCCAGAGCAAGCGGTATACACTCAAAGTTGCGGTGGATGCGGGCGGCAATGTGATCAAGGATGAGCAGGGTAACGTGACCTATGAAAAGGACGGAGATGGCAATTATCTCTACGATATGACGTTTGAATGGTATTTCAGGTCCGAAGTACTCGTAACCGGGGACGCCGTAACGGGCTACGCTGCGAAACTGGAGAACGATGTACTGCGAAACCAGTATATCCAGGCCCTTGCGGATGTTACGGAGGCAACATTTTTTACCAAGAGCACTGCTGGCGATGAAGATTCCTATTCATGGACTTCCTATGACGAAGAAAATACCGCCCAGAAAGCGACGTATACCTTGAGTATGACGAGGGAAAAGTTTTTTAAGGAGGACGGGACTTTGAGCACAGACGATATCGAGCGCTGGAGTTTCCGGAGCGAACACTCGGTCGATGTCAGCGTGATCAGGTATCTGATGAAATATCTTGACGACGACATGAAAGAGAACCTTCAGGATGTTTTGGATGAATTGGCCGAAAAAGACCTGGAAAAGAGCATCGTGTTTACGAAAGCCACAAACGGGTTGGAAGATTCTTATACATGGCAGAGTTTTGACCGTGTGAAAAGCTACAATTTAAGCGCATCAAGGATCGATGCGTCTGTTGAAGGCTCCAGGTGGTCTTTCACCGAACAGGTGACCGTCCCGAAACTTGCCGTAGAAGGTTACACGGACCTTTTGGAAGTAGAGTATCAAGCCCAGTATGGCCAGGCACTGCTTGATGTTTGCGCGGCCGATGATGCCAGTTGCACGCCGACAGTCTATACGATGACCAGAAGTGGAGATGACGTCAGTTTTGGTTGGAAAAGCAAAGACGAATCAAAAACTTATTCACTCGCACGCACCACTGAAAAGGCCCTTAAAACCGACGGGGTGCCTCCCACTTATAACGAGCGCCAGAAATGGAGTTTTTCGACCAGTATCCGCGTAACCAAAGATGAAGCGGACAATTATGTGAATTTGCTCGGGTCCAACGCAGTACAGCAACAATACCTTGATGCTCTGGATTTGCTCGAGGATGATGCCACCGACAATGTCGACGATGCCACGGTTTACACGAAAACGCTGAGCGGTGAGTCGCAAAGTTACAGTTGGCAGGCACTTGACGGGCTCACGACCCATCGTCTCGCTCTTTCGAAAAACCTGGTCTATCAGCCCGAGCTTGATACCCAGGGAAATGTGATTCTCGTGGATGGCGAGGTTCAATATCAAAAAGATCCCGTAACGGATGAACTTGTCTACGAGACACAATTAAAGTGGAATTTCAGTTCGGAAAGGCTGGTTCTGCGCTCGGAAGTTTTGAGCGAGGATAACAAGATGAGATTGGAGACCACGGAACTGCGTGAGCAATACCAGGCCGTTTTAGATGAAACACCGCTCACGGTCGCGTTCAGCCGTACGACAAGCGGGACCGATGTTTCCTATTCCTGGCATAGCAAGGACAAGATACGGAACTTTACGTTCGGCAAAACTATGGTAGAAGTTGAAACCGGAAAAGATTCTTCCGGGGAACCTGTGTTCGGTCTCGAAGTGGGTAGTTGGTCTTTTTCGGAACAGGTCGCGGTACTGAAATCAGTAGTCGAAGCAAATATTGCAAAACTTTGGGACAGCGACCAGATAACCCAGATAACGGCGGCACTTGCGGATACGGATGAATTCACTGTTTACACACGCACGACAAGTGGTATGTCTGTCAGTTATGACTGGCAATCGGTCGATAAAGCACGGAACTACTCATTATCTTCGGAAAAAATCAAGGATCCTGACGGCGCTCTTGTCGATGTGAAATGGACTTTTTCCACGAAATTCCTGGTCCAGAAAATCGAAGTGATGAATCACGCGGAAGAAATGGATGCCGAGTACCGGGAGCAATATGAGAATGCCCTCGATGATACCAATGATGCGACTGTTTACTCCAAGACCGTGAGCGGCGGTGATGTCGCCTATAGCTGGAAATCGGTAGTTGGGGGGACCTACAGCCTGAACCGGACCATGGAAAAGGTTTATGTCCCTGACACGAACGCGGACGGAAGCATCAAACTTGATGATCAGGGCGAAGTGATCTACAAGGTCAAGGCGGGGACCAGCGATCTGGAATATGCCGAGGCCCGAAGGTGGACTTTCAGTAGACAGAACCTGGTGTTGAGGACCGAAGCGGCCGCGTATGAAGACAAGCTTGAGACTCTTGAGGCTAAAAGCCAGTACAACCTTGCGTTGGCCGACACGGACCTTGCGACGGTTTTTACCCGCGTTACGAGCGGGAACAGCATCAGTTACAGCTGGAAATCCGTGAGCGGCAGCAAGAACTATAATCTCGCCAACGAAAACGTCAAGGTTCTCGCAACCGAGACGATTGACCCGGATACAAAAAAAGTAACAAGCCGCACGTTTACGGACAACGAAAAATGGTCATTCAGTGAACAGGTCTATGTGCTCAAAGCCGCGGTTGAGGGGCATGAAAACCGTCTTGAAAGCGCCGAACTTCAGGCACAATACGGTCTTGCGCTCGATGACATCGCGCTTGGCACTTATTTTACACGGGTCACGAGCGGTGCTGACATAAGTTACAGTTGGAAGTCGGCGGACGGCATCAAGACCTACACGCTTTCCGAGGAGCGGGTCATCGAAACGCCGGCCACGGAAACGACGCCGCCCGTTTTTAATGAGGCGAATGCCAAGTGGAGTTTCAGCGGCCAGTTCCGCGTGCAGAGAATCGAGGTCGCGGACCATGTGAACGATCTTGAAGAGGAATACCAGGCCCAATATGAGGCGGCGCTTCCCCCTCCCGATACCGGGATCGTTTATACGAAATACACAAAGACAATAAGCGGAGCAAGTTTTACTTACAGCTGGGAAGCCACAGACGAAGGCTCTATATACAGCCTTAGTCGCTCTACGGAAAAGATTTATGTTCCGGAAGTCGAGACCGTTGACGGCGTTGAGCGCATCAAGACGGTAGACGGGCAGGTAGTTTATCAAACAGATCCCGCCGACCCGACAAAGTTTCTTACCGAGCCGATCAGAAAATGGTCCTTTAGCGAGCAGGTTTTTGTGCCCCAGACAGTAGTTCAGGATCATGTCGCAGATCTTGAGACCTACCTGGCGCGGGCGCAGGCAACTGAGGCGCTGGCAAATGCAGTCACTGGTTTTGCGGCGTTCACTCGCACAGTGAGCGGGACAAACGTTAATTTCAGCTGGAAATCATTGACCGGCGGGAAAACCTACGGCCTGAGTTCTGATATTGTGAAAATTATGACGTCCGAAACGCTGGTCGCGTTTGAAGACAACATCAAGTGGAGTTTTAGCGAACAATCTCTGGCCCTGAGAAGTGAGGTGGAAGGGAATAGTTCGAACCTTCTCGCAGACCAGCAACAGCAGTATAGCGACGCTTTAGCTAACACGAACGATTCGACCTATTTCACGAAAACGATGAGCGGCAGTGATCTGAGTTACAGCTGGAAGGCGAAGGACGGGATCAAATCCTACACGCTTTCCGTTGACCGGGTGGTCACAACGCCTGCCAGCGAAACACCCGCGACGGAGACAACTCCCGCCACTTACGTGCCGGGTGTTTATTCCGAGACAAATGCAAAATGGACCCTGAGTGAACAGATTCGGGTGAAGAAAGTGGAGATCGAGGAACAGATCAAGGATTTTGAAGATCCGACTGTCGCGGAACAGTATGCCGCCGCGCTCCGGTCTCCTGAGACGAACGAGCTTACGATCTACACCAAAACTATTAGCGGCGGCGACGTCAGCTATAGCTGGAGAAATCCGGACGGCACGGCCACTTACAGCCTGGGCCGCGTCGTACAAAAGATCTCGGATGCCGACGGTAATTTGGCCGAAACCCAGTACAAATGGAATTTTTCGAAGCAGGTTTATGTCACAAAGACGCTTGCGGCCGCTTATGCCGATAAGCTTGAGATCGATGCCGTAAGAGAACAGTACACAACAGCTCTTGCGGATACGACCGGCGTAACTGAATACACCATGAGCTTGAGCGGCACCAACAAGAGTTATTCATGGAAATCAAAAGACGGCGCCAAGACTTATTCGCTTAGCAGGACAGATGTTCTGACCCAGCAGGCGGATGGGACGTGGCAGACCCGTTCAAAATGGAACTTCAGCGAGCAAGTTCTCGTGCTTCGTTCGGAGGTGGACCAGCATGGCGGCGATCTTGAGGCCGACGATGTGCGTACTCAGTACACGACGGCACTCAACGGCGATCACACGGATGCTTCTACCGTTTATACCAGGATGACAAGCGGTAATGAAGATTCTTACACCTGGAAGGACAAGAACGGGATCACGACTTACAATCTCTCGAAACTCCTGACGGAAACGACCGGTGCGGTGAAGTGGTCGTTTTCAGCCTCTGCGCTCGTGCAATATGCGGAACTTTTGAATCATCAGACTGATCTCGCATCGCAGGAGGAGCGTGACGATTATAATGACGCAGTTGCTGATCATGATTCCTGGACGGAATTTACACGTACGACTAACGGCGGGGATGTGACCTATTCCTGGAAGAGCGTCGACAAGCAGAGGACTTATGCGCTCTCAAAGAGTATTGTCCGGGAACTTCAGTTGAACGGCGATTATCTCGACCAGTCGAAGTGGAACTTCAGCACGCAAACGGTCGTGAACAAGGAAGTATTCACGGGAGCGAACCCGTTCCTTGGCACGGCGCTCCAGCTGCAATATGCCGCCGCCCTTATCGATACGAGTGACGTGACGGAATTTTCCATGTCCACCAGCGGCAAAACGGTAAGTTATGCCTGGAAGAGCAAAAATGGGGACAAAAGTTATTCGTTGGCGAAATCGCTGGCCCGGACGCTCGTTTCCCAAGTAACGAACGAAGAGGGAGTCGTCACCGAAACTTATGAGACCCGCGACAAATGGGACTTCAGCGAGCAGATTACGGTCCTCATTTCCGAAGCGGAGTCTTATAAGGCTCTCCTGCCCGAAGATCAGATTTCCCAATGTGAAGCAGCGATCCCGGCCGGAGTGAAAACAGCAAGCCGCTCGACCAGCGGTTCGGATGTCAGCTATGGTTGGAAGTCCGGGGACGGCAGGCACACCTACAGCCTTTCGAAGAACATGGTGCAGGAGCTTCAGGCAGTGCTGCAGCCGGACGGAACCTATTATGTTTCGCGGGAAAAATTTAATTTTGCAACGCAGACTGCGGTTGCCAAGGCACTCGTGGCCGGTCATGTTGATGATCTTGCCATGGCGGATACGGACAATCTGAGCTCCCAGCAACTGAGGGAACAATATAATGCATCGCTCGCGGACACGAACGATTTTACCCAGTACACCCTGTCGGTGAGCGGTACCGACGAAAGCTATAATTGGCGTGCCGTGGACGAATCCAAGACTTATTTGCTTTCAAAATCCATAGTCCAGGAACTACAGGCCAATGGCGAATATTCCGCAAAGCCAAAGTGGAGTTTTTCGATCCAGCAGGTTCTGGACAAAGTGCTTGTGGACGGTCACGTCAATGATCTCGCCGCGGCGGATACTGCCAATCCGAACTCCCAGGAATTGAGAAAACAGTATACCGACTCGCTTGCCGAAGGCGCCTACGATGCCTACGCCGGATTCACGGCGTCGACAAGTGGGACGGATGTGAGTTATAGCTGGAAGTCGGCGGACTGGAAGAAGAGTTACAGCCTCAACAAGAGTGAAACAGCCGTTCTTCAGGCGGATGGAACCAGTACCGTTTGGACTCCGAAGTGGAGCTTTTCGATCCAGCAGGCGGTATCCCTCGAGTATGTAAACGCGTTTGTCGCGAGTCTTCCGGCCAATTCCACGCAAGAGACTGATCAACTGAGGCAGGCACAAGAAGCGCTTGGGACGACAAACGGAGTGTCTAATTATGACAGCCATGCCGGGTTCACAATGTCAATGAACGGGACAGATGTGAGTTATAGCTGGAAGTCGGCGGACGGGAAGAAGAGTTACAGCCTCAACAAGAGTGAAACGGCCGTTCTTCAGGCGGACGGAACCAGTTTCGTTTGGACTCCGAAGTGGAGCTTTTCGATCCAGCAGAAAGTGATCAAGGAGCTTGTGTCCGTTCACATTGATGATCTTGCCGCGGCGGATACGGCCAATCCGAACTCCCAGCAGTTGAGAGAGCAATACCGTGGGGCTTTGGATGATGTCGATAGCTTTACGGAGTACACGGCGTCGACAAGCGGGACGGATGTGAGTTATAGCTGGAAATCGGCGGACGGGAAGAAGAGTTACAGCCTCAACAAGAGTGAAACAGCCGTTCTTCAGGCGGATGGAACCAGTTTCGTTTGGACTCCGAAGTGGAGCTTTTCGATCCAGCAGGCGGTATCCCTCGAGTATGTAAACGCGTTTGTCGCGAGTCTTCCGGCCAATTCCACGCAAGAGACTGATCAACTGAGGCAGGCACAAGAAGCGCTTGGGACGACAAACGGAGTGTCTAATTATGACAGCCATGCCGGGTTCACAATGTCAATGAACGGGACAGATGTGAGTTATAGCTGGAAGTCGGCGGACGGGAAGAAGAGTTACAGCCTCAACAAGAGTGAAACGGCCGTTCTTCAGGCGGACGGAACCAGTTTCGTTTGGACTCCGAAGTGGAGCTTTTCGATCCAGCAGAAAGTGATCAAGGAGCTTGTGTCCGTTCACATTGATGATCTTGCCGCGGCGGATACGGCCAATCCGAACTCCCAGCAGTTGAGAGAGCAATACCGTGGGGCTTTGGATGATGTCGATAGCTTTACGGAGTACACGGCGTCGACAAGCGGGACGGATGTGAGTTATAGCTGGAAGTCGGCGGACGGGAAGAAGAGTTACAGCCTCAACAAGAGTGAAACAGCCGTTCTTCAGGCGGATGGAACCAGTACCGTTTGGACTCCGAAGTGGAGCTTTTCAATTCAGCAGGCGGTGGTAAAAGCGCTTGTAGACGGTTACGTCAATAACCTTGCTGCGGTGGACACGACCGATCCGAATTTGCAGGAATTGAGAAAACAATATACCGACTCGCTCGCCGAAGGCGTCTACGATGGCTATGCCGGGTTCACAATGTCAATGAACGGGACGGATGTGAGTTATAGCTGGAAGTCGGCGGACGGGAAGAAGAGTTACAGCCTCAACAAGAGTGAAACGGCCGTTCTTCAGGCGGACGGAACCAGTTTCGTTTGGACTCCGAAGTGGAGTTTCTCGGTCCAGAAAGCCGTTTCAGTCGAATATGTAAAATTAAATCTGGCTGGTCTGTATTCCGAACAAAAGGCCCAGGCTGAAGCCGCACTTTCTGAGAATGCATACGATGCCCATGTCGGTTTCATGATGTCGACGGTCGGAAAAGGCCGGAGTTTTACCTGGAAGTCGGCGGACGGGAAAATGTCCTATTCGCTTGCGGAGTCAATTGTCCGGGAGTTGACCGCAGAGGAAACAGACGGTCAGGGGAATGTCACTTCCCGGAGTTTTTCCGACAGAGGGATCTGGAGTTTTACGACGCAACAGGCGGTATCGCGTGACTTTTTGGCTGCAAATTTGACCGATCTTCCCGCAGATCAGAAGATCTCGGCGGAAGCCGCGCTTGTGCTGAATGCCTTCGACGCACGCGCTGGTTTCATGATGTCGATAAACGGTTCGGACAAGAATTACACCTGGAAGTCGATGGACGGAACGAAAAACTATTCATTTGTTCGCAACGAAACGCCGTCGACGAATGCGGTCTGGTGGGCCTTCAGTACAAGCGTTACCGTTTCCAAAGATTATGTTTCGGGCCGTTCAGAATATTTGAAGACCGAGAAAGAGGCCGAACAGTACGAGGCAGCTTTGATCGATACCGATAGTTTTACGGAATACACGGTGTCGACAACCGGCTCTGATATTTCATATAGCTGGAAGGGCAGAGACGGGACCCGAAGCTACTCGCTTTCTGATTCTTCGACGCTGGAACTTCAATCAGACGGCAGTTATATAACGGAGCCTTCCCGCAATTTTTCGATCCAGGAGTACGTTGCAAAAACCTTTGTGGAGGGCCATACGGATGATCTGCCAGCCAATCTCAAACCGCAGTACGCAAACGCTCTAAACGATACAACCGATGGTGTTACGGTTTATACGCGCACGACGAATGGAAAGAATCAGACTTTTGTCTGGAAGAGTGTGAACGACGGGACTACGACCTATTCGCTCAGCCGGACACCAGCGAGCGTATTTGTACCGTCCGGTGACGTGACACCGCCGGTTTCCGGGGCCGAGTCTCCCGAATGGCAAATCCCCGGCAGTTATGAAGAGCGAATAGATTGGGGCTTTTCGTTACAGATCGCGGTCAGCAGGGCGACTGTCGAAACACATCTTGACGATGTCGCGACGGAGGCGGAACGAAGCCAGTTCGCGGCGGCTTTTGGTGAGACAGATGCCTCAACACCGTTTATGAAAACCGTGAGCGGTACGAATACAAGTTATAGCTGGAAAGCCGCGGACGACACAGCGTCCTACAGTCTGAACGAAACCCGCTTGTTGGAACTTACGGCAAGCGGTCTCTACTTTGCACGCTCGAAATGGACATTCGCGAAACAGGAATATGTGGCGAAGGCTCTCGTTGAAGGACATGAGGCTGAACTGGAAACCCAGGAACTCAAGGACCAGTACCTTGCTGCGCTGAGCGATCCTATCGTCAATGACCGTACGGAATTCACCCGGACCACAAGCGGGCAACAACAGAATTATTCCTGGAAGGCCGTTGATGGATCCAGGAGCTACGCGTTGACCCTGTCGGTAAGCAAAATAGTTGTGATGGAAAACGGACAAGAAGTTTCGCAGGACCGGAGCACCTGGGGTTTCAGTGCTCAGAGCCAAGTGGATGCGAGTATGATCCAAAACCGCGAGAGCGCTCTGGACATTGATGATAATGTCAAGGATCAATATCTTACGGCCGTGGCGGACGCCGATGCATCAGCCGGATACACGATGACCCTGAACGGGAGGAATTTCATACTGAGCTGGAAGTCAATGGATGGAGCCAGGACCTACACCATGAATTATGCCTCGGCCCAGGAAGAGCAGACGAACGGGAGCTTTTTGGAGGTGTGGCGCTGGAGCTTTGCGGAGCAGGTTGCGGTTGCAAGTTCGATGGTGAGCGAACACACAGACGATCTTGAACCTCCGGTTGTCCAGACGCAATATGCTAATGCTCTCAACGATATCGACGAGCGATCGGTCGAATATACCCGGACCGTCACGGGCCGGAACACGACCTACAGTTGGAAAAGTAAGGGTGAAGTAAAGAGCTATACATTGAGTCTCGAGATGGTTCAGGAACTTCAGACCGATCAGGAAACCTTTGTTTTGCAGCCTAAATACAGTTTTGCCGCGCAGGAGGTTGTTGCACAGAGCGTTGTGATCGCGCAAGCGGAAGGACTTCCCACGTCTGCCATGCAGACACAATACGCTCAAGCACTCGATCCCGGGAATTTGAATGGTTTTACGGAGTACACGAGGTCCACGGCGGGGAATGACGCGACCTACAGTTGGTCTTCAGCGGACAAAAAACATAGCTATGCGCTTTCCGTCTCAACATTTTTTACAGCGAATCTCCCAACAACCGAGAAGAACTTTTCTGTCCAGTCCCGTGCGAACGCGGGTGTTCTTGAATCTTATCAACTGGCTGTTCCGGACGACCAGCAAGCGGCCTTTACAACAGCCCGTCAGGACATTCCCGGCGGGTATGTAACGAAGACCGAAACAGGAGCCGATACCTCGTGGAATTGGCAGGCCAGGAATGGCAAAGGTTCATACACGCTATCTCAAACGCAGATCACTTATTCCGATAATGACGTCAGTCTTAAGACAAATTTTTCAGCGCAAGTCTATGCGACAAAGACCGAAGTGGCGAGTTTTACAACTGAGGTACCGTCGAGCGAACAAGCAGCGTTTGAAAATGCGTTGAGTGAGACGCATACCGGAAATTCGACGCACTTCATCCGGAATCAGACGGGAAAAGATGTTACTTATACCTGGAGTTCCAGGAACGGAAGTGCTTCGTCTACCGCCGAAAAGTCTTTTGCAGTGTCGCGGGCAGCCACGCGATTGCGCACCAACACCACAGAACCGGCGGCCTATGACGAGACGGTTACGACTCATTTCTCCTACTCCGAAAAAATGGCAGTTTCCTCGATGCGATTTGTTGATTCAAACGGGGTGATATACCTGAATGGCGCGGTTATGGTGATTACGGATGCTGAGAAAACAGCATTGACCGGCATACTTGAGGATCCATTAGTTAAGGTGACGAGTACGGTGAGCGGTACGACGACTTCGTATGAAATTTCTATCGCGACTCAACCGGCAAAAAGCTGGTCGCTTTCCATTAATAGCGCGATCCCGGAAACCAAATGGGATCTTTCCGTCAAAACCCGTGTGAAGGCGAGCGATATCGATGCCCTCGTAAAGACAAACGATAATGAGCTTCTGAATTCGATGGAACCCACGGCCCGGACGCAATTCCAAGCGGAATTCAACGGCCAAACGCAATCGGATGGCAAGGGACCCGCCGAATATTACTTGACCGAAAGCGGTCTCAGCAAGAGCTACACTTGGTCGGTGAACAGTATTAATTACAGTCTTTCGCTTGATACGCAAGTCCCGACAGGAACGGGGACGGACACCAAAACTGTTGCGACTTACAACCGTCAAATCCAGGTTGCAAAGAGCGTTGTCGAGGCTTTTGCCACCTCAGTTTACGTGATTAACCCGTACCAGTTTTCGGCCATTAGTGCAGCACTTTCCGGCGCGGAACAAGCGACAGTCTATAACTGGAGCGTGAGCGGGTCGAAAGAAAGTTTCTCGTGGCAATCGGATAGCGGGAACCGCTCGCACAGCCTTGCGCTCGACAAAAATTATCCGCAAAGCGGCGGTACGCTGAAGACAATCGCGAATTATTTAACGACGACTTTTGTAGCGAGGACCGACGTTCTTTTCGAAGCGGCGAATGTGCTCGATCCGGGCGAATCAGCCGCTTTTGTAGCTGCGTTGACGACTGACACGGTGGAACACCCGGTTCCGCCTCTAACCACGAATTTTACCAAGAGCGAATCGGGACTGAGCAAGTCCTACGGTTGGAGTTCGGCGGACGGTAATACCTCGTGGAGCGTTAGCGTGGATGAATACGTTCCCTCCGGGACGGAAAACTGCAATGTTGCAACGAAGGCCGGTTGCTCCACCGTCTCAAGTTTCACGAAGTCCGAGAGGGTGAGCCTTGAGACGATGGGGCTGCTTCTTGATCCACCTCTTGATCCTCCTCTTGTGCAGGATGAGTCTCAGAGAACCCAACTCCAGGCGGCGTTAAATAATCCCGAAACAGCTTATATGTCTTTCAATCTCAACACGACCGGGAACAAGCAAAGTTATTCCTGGTCCTCTCTGGACGGTAACACGAACCATTCGGTTTCCCTGGAAGATGACCCGAACAGTACGGCCGCGGTGTCATTTGTAAGTGCCGTGTTAGGAGCGGATTCGTGGACAGGAAAGCGCGCAAGCTACAGTCAGTCCATTCGTATTGCAAAAGACATTGTCCAAAGCCAGCTTTTGAAGATTACAGACGTCGACCAGCGCGAATTGCTCACGACGGCTCTTGCGGAAGTTCAAACTTATGTTTCGTTCTATCAACAAGTGAGCGGCGACAGGACATCCTATTCCTGGGCCGCGCTTGACGGGAACATCTCGCATTCGATTTCGATCGACGCTGCAGATTCAAACCGTGCCAGCTACACTCAACAGGTTCGTGTGAACCGCGCGAAAATTATTGCCGAACTTGAAACGCCGCAAACTACCGGTGCGATTCCTGCGGTAACCGAAGCGGAAGGGAATGCGCTTCTGAACGCCCTGAGCGGTTTCGCAGCATTTTTCTATAAGGTGGTCACCGGGACGGATATCTCCTATACCTGGACCGAGGTCGCGACGGTTGCACTTGGCCTCGGGATTGTCCATATCCTTTCGGCGGCCTTAAACGGCGGTTATACATGGGCCGTCCAGAAGACCGTAAGCCGGACCGATGCGGCGGTTACGGACTCCGGCGGTTTTGGCGTTGATTGGGATGCTCAGGCTTGGAAAAACCAGGATGTGACGCGCACCCGGACATACAAATCCTCGCTTGCGACAGCATTGAGCGGCAACAATTATACGTCAGAAACTTACTCAATCACGTCCAGGAATGGTCTGGAGACAAGAAGCGCAAGCCGCGACCACGTTTATATCAGTGCGACGCAAACGCACTTTACCACGTCGTGGGTGCGGGCGATCCAGGAACAAAAGCGTGGCGAGACCTATGAAGGGAAGCAGGGGGACTGGACTTTAACCACGAACTATCTCAAGAGCGGGTTTTCCGTCGATGCGGAAAAGACAGAGTACAGCCGTCAACTTGTCGCGCGTAACCTTGCCACAGGTGAAAAAACCGGGACGACCTACGTCATTGAATCCGGGACCGATTCGACATTCAATGCGTTGGGCGATCAATATAAACTTTCAATGCAGGTTGAGGAAAAGAATGCTACGTACCAGGGGCAATATGGGACGTGGATCAGGATCTCAAGCGATATGGGTATCGGATTCACGGATGTTGCGAAAAAAACAGAATACAGCCGGCAACTTGTCAAATATTCATCCGCGGACGGCAAGGAGATCACGTATTCGATCTCCGGGTACTCGGACAATGCGTTTACGGACGGCGATCTCGATCTTTCGAAACAGTGGCAGCAACAGTACGGGACTTTTGGCGGCATTGGATCGGATACCGGCAGCGGTGCGAAGACAGGCATGTGGTCACGCCTTCTAAGCGGTCTTGGGGCGAATTTTGGCGCGATCGGTTCAACCGAGTATTCGCTCAACCTGAGTGACCTCGATACGGCCACCGGTAAGGCCGGCGGGACTTTCATCATCTCCAACTATAAATCCGATTTTGGGTACCGCTCGAATCTCGATTATTCCTGGCAGAAAAAGGAAACAGTTTCAACTTGTCAAGGTGATCATTGCGGGTACTGGACCCGGACCAAGGGCAATCTTGGCGCCGGTTTTACGGAATCCCGCAGCACGGATTACAGCCGAAGCCTCGTGGATCGGAGCAATAAGGATCTCACTTATATCATTTCCGCATATAACGAGCTTTTTACGGACGCCATGAATTCAGGGCGAGGTTTGGTGTATTCGAAGCAGGAGAAAGAACACGATACAACTTACGGCGGTAAACAAGGGAATTGGACCAAGATATCGAGCAATCTGAACAGCTCTTTCGGGGACATACCGATTGTGTCGACTTATACCCGGCAATTAGTGGAGCGGGATGCAACGGGAGCTCCGACCGGTACGACCTATGTCATCAGTGGTTATTTTAGCAATTTTTCGACTGGTCACCTGAAATACAGCAAGCAGACCGAAGAATCAGATAGCGCGTGGAGCCGCACAGAATCGGAGCTGGAGTCCGATTTTACCGGACAAGTTTCCAAGGCCAAATATAGCCGGCAATGCAGCAAGAGCGCGTCAGCTTGCGGGGTCACAACCTCGCTTGACGATAGTCCTCCGCTTCCGGCCGACAGCGATGTCACCTATACGGTTTCGAATTACAACAGCAGTTTTTCAAATGATTCGACCAACTCAAGCACCCCCTTCGCCAATCTCAAATATTCGATGCAGGCCACGGACTACGCTGTTGCTTACGGTGGAAAGACCGGCGCTTGGTCCCGGTCGTATTCCGATCTGTCGACAGGGTTCACGGCCTTAGCCGGTTCCAAATACAGCCGCCAATTGACCGAGGGGGACATCGCGTATGTTATTGCAAATTATGACAGCAGCTTCAGCAGCTACGTTGCCGGCGGTTTGAAATATTCAACGCAAGTCACCGAATACGATGCCACTTACGGCGGGAAGACCGGCGACTGGTTCAAGATGTCTTCGGATCTGTCCTCAACTTTTACTGTTACGGATGCCACCAAATACAACCGTCAAATGAGCGTGGGGGACGTTACTTATACCATCTCGGATTATAACAGCAGTTTCACCAGCAACCGGTACGCGAGCGGTTTGAAATATTCGATCCAGGTTACTGAATACGGAGTTACTTTCGGAGGAAAGACGGGCGACTGGTCCCGGTCGTCTTCCGGGTTAAGCACGACATTTACCGCAACGGACGCCACCACGTACAGCCGCCAGCTGACCGAAGGGGATAATTCGTACGTCATATCGAATTACAACAGCAGTTTTTCGGCCGCGGCGAGCAGCGTGGGACTCAAATATTCAAAAAGCGTCCAAATCTACAATGTGACATTTTTCGGACTAACGGGGGATTGGGCCAATTCTTACAGCCGGTTGAATAGCGACTTCACCGAAACACAGGGAAAGGCTGAATATTCCAGACAACTTACAAAAGGGGAATACACCTACACGATATCGAATTACAGCAGCAATGCATTTAGTGACGCATGGTGGCTCAGCCTGAGCGTAAGCAAGGAATTGGCGGATGTGGCGGGGCTCAACTCCGGAAGAGGAGCCACGGCCCGCAAGGCCACGGTCAGTTACGGCATCGACAATGTAACGGGCGCGTTCGCAAGCTGGGAGGCGAACGTCATCTCATACAGCGAGCAGTTGGATATTTCCGCGGCGAACGACGGCAGTGAAACCCGCAGCGCAAGTTATGCGTACTACGGCGGCGCCAGACAGGAGCGGATCAGTGTATCCCGCACCACGAATACTTCAACAGATGGAAAAACGAGTTGGACATGGACCTATTCAGATCTTAATTTCGGAACAGTCGAAAGCTATTCGAAGCAGGAAAAGCAGAATGATGCTGATCGCAGTACAAAGACGACCTCGTATGATGTAGCCAGCGGGTTGGCCTACAGCTGGGCGAAGTCTTATGACTTCAACAACAAAGATACCACCAAGACCCTCACCTATACGGACTCTACTTGGACTACAGTCAAGGACACCCAGGAAACTTATTACGGATATAAGGACAACAGGGGAAAACGCGTAGAGTTATACACGCAGAGCCATGACTGGCAAGAGTCTGCGGTCGCCCGGACCACGGTCTACAACTACTCCTCCGGCGGCGTGCTCACCTCCCAGAATGTGTACGAGGGAAGCGAGCAGGCTCCTGCCAAGCTCGTGACCGTGACTAATTATACGGGTGGAAAATTTCAGGAGCTTCAGGATTATTCCTGGAATTGCAGTTGGGCGGCCGGCGCGCGAGTTAACGATTCCAAAACGACTTATTCCTACTCAGGAAAAACGCTGTTAAGCGCCGAAACCCGCAACCGTCCGGATACCAGTAACAGTTTAGCCTCGAGAACGTATTACTCGAGCGGGAGGACCATAAACTATATCCTGTATTACAATCCGGACGGGACTTTTGCCCGCCGCGATGTATATAAATACCGCTCGGTGGGCGGGCAGGACCTCACGGACGATGCCCTGATCGCGCTTGTGCAATATGGCACCGACTCGGAGTCAGGAGCGAACTCGGTCGTTGGCGTTCAGATTATGAAGGCCTGGTATTCTGCCACCGTTTCCGACAGAGATTCAACGGGCATTCGAACGCAAATCCCGGATCTTCAAACGCATATCAGTACTTACGCTTCCGGGGCAAAAGCTTCTTCGCCCGTTTTTTCGATGCAATTCGCGTATACCGGGGGCGGGACCCGGTACGTCGCCTCGAAGGAATATTTTTATTACTCCGGCGATACGGTGGAACATTCCGATGTCTACGGGCTTGAGGGCGGTTCGTATAATGTGGTTCAGCGGAAACACTATCATTACACAGAGACGGCCACCTACGGCGAAATGGCCGTCGATTACATCGCAAATTACGAGAATGGAACACCTGCAGGCGCGACTTATTACCACTACAATCTTACCTCCGATTATTCTGCGGCGAATCGTTTGAGTTACTCCGAGACATACTCAGCAAGTAACGTGCTTACACAGACGGTTCGTTACAATACGTCCTGGACAAATAATTATTCGGTTCAGACCTACGGACACATGCTCACACAGATCGTGAATAGTTCGGGAACCTCCACTTTCAGCAGTTATACAAATCACTTACTTGGCTGCGACGCGACTCATGACTGCGACGAAGCTCACGAAGTTCATAACGGTACCGACCGGGTTGTGGCCAAAACTTATTACAAGAGTGACGGAAATATAGATTGGGTTGATACTTGGGATTTTGACACCCGGGTTCATAGCAAGGTGACTTATTACTACCAGACCGTGAACGGTACTAAAGTCCTGCTTTACACGCAGACCGACAAAGATAGCGTCGGTACAGTCGCGTACAGTGTTTACAACACAGCAGGAGAAGCCGGTAACTCGACCGCGACGGGCTATCGGTCCGCCACCACTTATGCCTCAGATTTTGCAGCGAGGTCATATGCGACCTCATACTCGTCCTCAGCCTACGGTCTTAAAATCGCGTTTGACGTTTCGTGCGAGACGGCCTGTGGGTCTGGGAGTCAGGAGAACGTCACGGTCTACAGTTATCGTGCTAACGGTACCCTGCAGGCGAGTTTGTCGTACCAGAACGCCGCTGGGTGGCATCTGACGAGCGCCACCCACTACAAGGACGATGGCAAGAGAATCGAGAATATGGACCTGTACAGCTGGTACAACGGGGCCCGAATCTTCCTTTACACCGAGACCTATCACTATTCTGCGACTTATAGCGACCGTCAGGAGTATTCCGTTCACACGGAAGCGGTCCAAACAGACTTGGGTGCAACACTGGAAGGCACGTACTACCCCACGGGCACTGTTTACCAGAATGATATTACAACCTACTATACCTATGATATCAACGGCAGGGCTCTTAAATCCTCGATCTACTACGGCGGAACCCGGATTACCGAGACATATCACTACACCCAGGGGGGGCAGCTTGACTGGTCGAGTACGGGCGATGTCTACAGCCATACGGAAGCCTCAGGCTACCCGTTGACCAAGAGTTATTATGACCACGAGACTGGAAGGCTTTTGCAGACGTGGAATTTTGCCGCCAATTCAACCGAATTCTTCTTCTATAGAACTGATGGGACGCTCCTGGAATCGTATGTGATCGGAGACGGAGAGTTGGCGGTGGGTGCTTATACAGACCGTGTGACGGCCGCAGCGGCGGCACTCGCTATTTGGCCCAAGGCGGCAGGGTTCGGTTCGGGTAAAAATTATGATATCTATGGCAAACTCGCGAATTCGTGGAACGTCACACCCAAAGCTCCAGACACCCGGGAATATTTCACTTACAATGCCGATGGCCGGCTGACTTATTCCTACGTAAAACGTGACTACGACCAGGTGATCACGCAGCATAAATATTACGAAGTTGGCACCGGTATCTTAGTCGGAAGTATTGATCCCGTAACCAGTTCCATTACCCTTAACTACTACAACGCGTACCGCGAGCTTGTAGCAACGGCACTTTATGGATGGGTCCAAGTACCCACGAAATTTGATGTATTCGGAATACCGACCTTCAAAGCAGGCTATTACAGAGCGGACCAGTATGAAAAAGACATATATAGGGCGTCTGTCTATAGAGCCGAAGGATCAACTGAGAATATCGTATGGGACAATGCCGAACATACTCATCCCGCACAATTAGTAGTTGATGGTGTGACCTACAATTTTTACGGGTGGGATTATCAGACTACACAGGTAAACGACTACTATACCGCATATCATGCCGTTGTCTGGTTTGATGGCGGAGCAGGTTGGACTGCAACCGGAGCGACTTGGAGCGGAGAAGCTCAGCCTCAAGGCGACGAAGTGTGGGTTGATCCTTCACATGGAGCAGATCAGTGCCAGGCGATACGCTACTACATCGTGGAATGGCGTCTTAGCGATTGCGTAGTTAAAAACACCGATGGTTCTGTTAACACGAACTACGTCTACCAGGGCGTATTGGAATACGAGATGGTTAAAGGTACGAAGCCCGGTGCTTCCTGGAAATATCTACGGACCATTTCCAGGGATGTTCCGACCTGGAAGATGAAAAGTTACACTTTGTACTATGAAGAATATTGGGGACTGAAAGAAAAATCGGTGAATGAAGGGGCGAGCGTTACCGAGACGACCTACGAGTACGACAGTACCGGTGCCTTGAGGAAATCAGTGCAGACGGGGGACGGAACAGAGGTTACTACGGTTTTTGCGGGCAGCCGCGCGCATGAGTATGCATCCAGTGGTATTGTGAAAACGCGCATGGATGTGCTTTTCCCGGCGGGCTGGTTTAGGGACCCAAATATAGATGAAATAGATTATGAGGACAACGGTTATCGTTACTTTGAATCTAGCGGAGCGAATATTTATGACATCCACGGGACATTGATACATAGAGGCAAACTCGACCCCGCATTTTATGTGACGACGTGTACCTATAACTATGGTTATGCCCAGGCTTGGACGTGGGTTGACATTGGCAACGGCGCTATGTACCAGAACGGGGGGGACACGGGGTTCTTTTCAGGACAGATAGGCTCGACAGAAGCGCTTACTTGGGGCGATCCTACAGGCAATTCGATAAATGGGCAAAATGGCAACCGTCTTCGCAACCATCTCGTCTACGCAACGGGCGCCGTTGGAACATATTACCTTATTTTAGACGCAAATGGCCGTACGTATTTCTCCTCTTCCGAGTACCGCGATAGCAAAGGCGTACTTGTTCGTACCTATTCGACCAATTTTGTATACGACAAATTCGGGAGACTTAAAAGCTACTCGGAGACTACGAATAGGACAGAGGATAAAGTGACCACCGCTATGAACCAGGGCTCGGACGAGGACCTGGATCTGGATCTTGGGACGAAGGTTTATTCAGTTGTCAATACATATAATTCACTCGGGCAGCTAGTCGAGACGAGGCGAACCGAGAATGGCAGCCAAGTTTGGCAAAAAACCACGTACGCTTATCGTTCTGATGGAACCAGGATATCGTCGACCACCATAAATTCGGATGACACAGGTCACGCGAATATTCGCACGGACACGAGCTACGACAAGAACGGGGTTATCTTAGGAGTCGGCAATATTCAATTGCTTCCGGGGGGTGCTGCCCAGAATGCGATGAATGATTGGGCGGACGCGATCGCAGCCGCGGAAGCGGCTGCTGCGGAAGCGGCGAGGATGCAGGAGGTGGCGGCGCATCTTCAAGCTGCCGTTGAAGCATTAGCGGAAGCCCAGGCCGCCTTAGCCGCCGCTCAAGAGTCAATGGCGGATGCCGAAGCGGCTATGGCCAATGCTCAACAGATGCTCAACGAGGCCTTGGTGTTAATAGCCGAGGCCCAGACGATGTTGGAAGGGATGGGCGAAAATTACGCGAGCCTTGCGGACCTCCTTGAGCTCGCGGCAGTGGATATCAAGGAGCTTTCCCTTAACTCGATCAGTGACTTCGATACCGGCACAATGACATTTAATACCTACGACATTGAACGCGCCACGATTCTAACCGACTGGATCGGACGCTATATGTCGGGTGACGAGAGCATTATCATCACGGATATCACCATGAATGAGGACGGTACCGGTACTTATGCCATTTATGGCATGCAAACTGGTAGAACTGGCACCGCGGAAGACGGAACCGTAAACTACAGCGGATTTTCCAATAACGGGGATTTCCACTGGGCCACCCTCACGGATACCTATCAGGCTGGCCGCCTTGAGTCTCGCGTCATCGAGAACCAGATGAATGCGGACGACACCATCTCCATGGACTATGTCTACTCCTACAACGAAACAACCAAAACATGGGACTTGGCGTACACAGACACGAAGATCGACACGCCGGACAACTGGTTCACCAGCGGTTATCACAGTTACAGCCGTAGTTATGCCATGGAGAACGGACAACTGACCAATGCCGGCAGGGCGGCCATGAATGCGGATGTGGCTGCGGGCAGGGAGATCACTACAAATGTCGACGAAAATACCGGCGAGGTCACCGGTTATTCTGTTTCATTTTATGAAAAACAGTCGGAGTTGGCTTTTGGCATAAGTCTTTCCAGTTTGTTTACTGGTGGGTTTGGGCTTACAGGGTTTTTGCTCGCCAATATAATCGATTTTGGAGATATCCTCAGTTTTCTTGATTTTGCTGATATAGATGTTATTGCAAGTACCGCCGGTTTGTTGGGGATGAGTTCCGCGGAGCTTGCTGGATATTTGGTTACAGCGATTTCTGCGGTAGCAACGGTTGTGGGCGCAGCTATGGTTGTGGCGGCAGGGTGGACAGGAATCGGGGCGATCATCGGGGCAGCTCTAATCGTGGGCGGGGCTGCGCTCCAGGCGACATGGACTTACGGTACTACCGGGGATCTGACGCAGGCTGCTACACAGTTTGCGATCTCGGTCGCGGCTTCCTTTGCCACAGCGGGGATTGGCTCATATCTTAACTCGGCAAAGTGGGTCACTGACGTAGCGAAAATGGCTAGTGTGACTACAAAAACAGTTACGATCGTTGCGACGGCATTCGCTATGGGAACATTCAATACGCTCCTTTACGGAACGGTTGATTATCTCACTCAGACGGGGGATTCAGATAAGGACTTGTTTTCGAGTCTGGCTGATGTGGCCGCCTACGCCTATATTGCTGCTTTTGCGACGGCGGGGATGCAATTGGGTCTAAATTGGTTGTCCAGCAACGCTAACTTCGGGGCAGGAGACTCTTCCGGTGGAAGTGCTCCTTGGGGCGACAACCTTGAAAAAGCATTTCAAACGCAAGGAATCCCAGCGGCTTTGGAATCCCTCGTTCCGAGTTTGGTCCTGAATAACGATCGTTGGCAGGGGTTCTTCGAGGATATCGGGTTGGGCGAAGAAGAAGATGCAAGTAATGCGGCAGACGTCAATATTTTCCGCAGGACTTTTAGCGCATTGTTGGGTGCTGCGATCAGTGGTGCGTTCCTTCTCTCCTATGGCGTTCACGGCCAAGACTCATATGGAAAAGCTTTTGCAAGACAACTCTTTTCCGGCGGGCTGTCCGCTTTGGCGAGCGCTATCTTTTCTGAACTGTTCATACCCCAATTGCTCGAGAAAGGTATGAACGAAGAGGTCGCGAAGAGCCTCGCGGGGGGACTTAGCAATTTTGTTGGCGAACTCGTGAACTTTTTGGCCAAGTATATTTCAACACACACCCCGCAGGAGATCGCGGCGAAGGATATTGATTATCGCAAAGCCCTCGCGAGTGGGGCATTTCTTAATAAACTGTTGCCTAATGGCAGGACAAATCCCTATTTCGGGTTTACGGAGGAACAGTTTTTCAGTGGGAAAAAGAACTTTTTGGGAGGATTTGACGCTACATTCGATTGGGATGGCAAACAAGTCGTGACGACTCTTCGACTTGGGGAAAATGTACAGCTTGACCCAATGAACGCCGAAGCTCTTCTATCTTTTGCTGATAAAATCGACGATGTGGCGATAGAGAACAGTGACCCCCGAGTATTCTTCCTGGAAGCCGCACTTCTTGCAAAAATGTCGAATGCTGAAGTGAAAAATATCGGTGCCGTTAGTGCGGCGGAAATGCTTGCGGGGAAGGAAAGTATCAAAACATTGGAAGGAATTGATGTCGGAGGCCAATTGCTTGCCGTGGATGTCTTGACTAGTTCCACATTGGACTCGGCTGCGGTCCAGAAAACGCTGGATAGCATTCTCACGAATCTCGATATTAGCGAAATCGCAGCGATGGATAATACCCAACAGGCCGCGTTCACTGCCGCCCTAATGACCGCGATGGCCTCCGACGGCAGCTTGGCGGGAGTGGTCGCGATACGGTTTAATGTTGATTCCCTAAAGGTGAACGACAAGCGGACGCTTAGCAATGTCGAGATGGAGGTGACGAAAAATTCGGTCTCGGCGACCTTTGAATCCAACGGCGTGGAATGGACGGTTAAAGGTGTGAATTTTAATGACATGCTCAGCGCGGCGAACAACTGGGACTTGGCTATGAAGGAATCGGGGCTTGATCGATTTGATCTTCGGAATCTGAGTTTTGATAGTGCTGGCCAGGCCGCGCTGGTAAAGTTCGGAAACATCCTTCAGCAAATGTTGTTGCCCAATCAAAGCGTGACTGCAAACCTCGTGCTCAAGTATCAGAAACAAGACGGTACTACCTATGATCTCCATGTTCAGCTTACATGGACCCAAGATAGTGTGATCGTTCACGCAACCGTGCAGGCAAGAGACGGTTCTACGGTCGATGTGGATTTCAAGGTTGGGAACACTCAACAGGCGATGCACGATGTCAAAAAAATCGCGGATGTTGCCCAAGGATATGAATCTCTGAAGTTTAATGAAAATAATTTAAAAAATGTAATCGCTTTTATGACGCAGATATACGGTCTTTTGGGGCTTGGCGAAAAAGGACTTTACGCGACTCAGATCAAGCTCACTTTCAAGGATGATAAGGGAAATACTTTCGCGTTTACCCTGACCCAGGGAAACAGTACGGTTCTTTTTGAAGCGAGAGTCAAGGATAGCAATGGCCAGGAAGTTGTGTTGAACGGGAAAGGGGACGGGATCAAGCAGACCGTTGAAGGGGTCCAGAAATTATCCCAGATCGTTCAAGAGTCTGATACGGGAACTTGGGAAGGCTTAAGAGACTGTCTGAACAGCATTATCCTGAACATTAAAACTATCACCCTTCAGGAATTTTCGCTTCAGACGGCGCTTGGAACATTCATTTTTGACAAGGCGGCCGCGACTATCCAGTTTATGAATGTTATGGCCTTGACAATGGACGGGACGAAATTCTCGCTGAAGGGTAAATTCGAGATGACCGAGGCGGGAGTCCAAAAAGGGATAGACCGGATCAACATGTTAGAAGGATTGGCGAGTGATTCGGCAAATATAAACGCATTTATCGGAAAAGCCTATGGCCAATTAGCCGCTACGGCGCCCATCCCGTTGGGTTCGCTCGATGAGGTCCAGACGGAAGCGCAGAAAGTGGCCTTGGGTGAATTGGGTGTCACGGTGTTTGAGAAGAGCGGAAATTCTCTTGGCGAATACTTCCTTTCTGTGATTCAAATCGGGGATAAGACCTACTTCGGCATACGTGTCGAGACGACGTTCGCCGCCAAGGATGGAACGGTCATGAAATGGTCAAGTCCGACATTCCTGGGCGAAAAAGCGGATGCCGATTCCGAATTATATGCCAGAGTCGCTTCCAAGGTGGCGGAACTGAAAAAAAGCGCTTCGGCTCTTTCCAGCTTCCTTACGCTCAGTCCTCTTGCTCCGGCAAATGAATTCACGGCGTTCCTTGGACAACTGCAGGATGTCTTCAAAGATCCCGCGTTTATGGTTTTAGGTACGATGAGCCTGAATTTCTTCGCGGCTGATATGACCTCCTTGGGAGGACTTGTTTTTCAATTGGATGCAATGAAAAACGTTCTGGTCAGTTTTGTCGGCGTGATAAACCTGGACCCGGCCGGGGTTCAGCGCCTTGAGGTTCGCACAAAGGCGGATACTCTGGAGAAGGCCATGGAAGGTTTCGGGAATATGCAGGCGGCCAAAGACTGGGTTGCTAAAGCCACTCCTGCCATCAGTGCCATTATGAATATGCTCCGTGATCCCGGAAGGACACTCAAAACAGGTGAGGATGGCTTAAAGCTCCTGGGCGATATCACTACGGTGCTGGAAAATCAGAAGATCCTGAAAACACCCGAAGGCATAAGGATCTTGGCTTTCTTCCAGGCCGCGATATTCGGGGGTTCGAATGCCGAGCAGCATGTGGTCTTTAACATAATGGATGATGGAACGCTGGTCGGACGCACAGGCAGTTACCGTGGGACAGCCTGGTCAAAAGACAACAATAACACGATTACCTATGGCAACAAGACTTTCGATGCGACTTTTAAAAGCAAGAATGGAACCGTGACTTTTGATGTGTCATCAACGGGAGGGCTTGTAATGGCTGTAACGATGGGGAGCATGGATTTGACGGCCTCTGCAAATCTCGCCACGGTTCTTGCCGGGGAATTTTTCAATGCAACGGGATTGGCTGTTAGCGCGATCACCCTTTTTGACTCCTCCGGCGAAGTGGCGTGGTACATGTCCAGCACTGATTTTAATCCGGCTAGATATATGCTAATTGGGGTTGGTGTTAACGCCGATAAATTTGCGATCGCTGGTATCAAGGGTTTAGACAACGGGATCTACACAGCTGATGTGCTGGTGACCAAGTTAACTGATACGGAACTTAAGACCGCAATCGCGAAACGCCCGACGGAGCTGACGGGAATGACGGAAGGCCAGATTTCGAAAGTAAACTCAATCAATGGGCCGGATGGGAAGGTTTTGACGGGGAATGCTCTTGAGTTGGCGATGGCGGTATTGGCGCCTTACGGAGTGTTTAATGGCATAGCGTTCTCAGATGGTCTTGGGAATGGTTGGATGTTCGGGACGACGGAGTTATCGAAGATTGGGACAGGGGTTTCGGTCGGGTTTGGGAATTTCAAGGATCAATACGGGATCCAGGGAGTTAAAGGGATTGAGAACGGTGTTTATGAAGTGAATTACTTGAAGCGTGAGGCACTGACGAACGATCAGCTGAAAGCTGCGATCGCGACGCGTCCTGAGCTCAAAGGAATGACAGAAGGCCGGATTTCGGATGTTGGGTCAATCAATGGGCCGAAGGGAACGCTTGAGGAGGGGA
>Ga0265297_10001517_pt1 | contig 53853 bp, 51 predicted proteins | sample Munlanlwell13791_FD_192502 | JGI IMG/M metagenome (GOLD analysis project Ga0265297, IMG submission 192502) | Leachate microbial communities from a municipal landfill in Southern Ontario, Canada - Leachate well 137-91 | ecosystem: Engineered > Solid waste > Landfill > Unclassified | place...
TGCCGTCAGTGTCGAGGTAGGCGACATTCGCCTCGTCGCTGTCCCTGCCCACGAAAATATTCGTCGAGCCGTCATTGGTAGTGCCTTTGACTATAAGCCGTCCGGCTGCTGGCGTGCCGTCGAAATCCGTTGTATTAACGCCGACGTATCCGGTTTCGCCGATCCTCATCCTTTCATTCGTATGGCCGCCGGTAAAGAAACGCAGCGGTGCGCTCGCATGCCTTGTGCCTATCGAAAGGCCGCCGCTAAGGGCCGTATCGGAACTTACGGCGGATCCGTCGGCCACGAACATACCGGTAGTGGTATATCCGGTCCCGAATGCCGCCATCCTTAATGCGCTGGAAAAATTGGCTTCTGTACTGTTTCTCACGTTAATTTCTGAAAGAGTATTTCCTGCAGCTGCGCTAACATTCGTGACAGCCATAGCTACATTGCTACCGTCCTTTGATCCGTAGATTTCAAGGTCCGAATTCGGCGCTGCTATCCCGATGCCTACCCTGTTCGCATCCGCGTCTATCGAGAGCGTATTCGAGTCGAAGTTCAGCGCGTCTACGCCGCCGCCGAGGGTCACCGCGGTATCGGCGGGCATGTTAGTCGTAAGGGCCTGGCCGGTCGCGTCCGGGAAAGTAAACACGTGGTCTGATGTCTGGCCGGCAGAGCTTATCGTGACGCTGTTGCCGTCGGAGTTGACCTCAAAGGTATCGTTCGTAGTCCCTGTTATCGCGGTGCTCCCGCCGACCGCCCCGAACGAAAGGGTACCCAAACCGTTGGTCTTAAGGACATGGCCGTCCGACCCGTCAACGCTTGGCAGTGTCCATATCAGGTCGTCTCCTATCGCATCGGGCGCCTTGAACCCGACATAATTCGATCCGCCCGCGGCCAACTCGCTGAACCTAAGCTCGAGGGTATTACCCGCTGCGGTCCCGTGGGGGCTTAAAGCCAGGCTCGTACCGCCTATAAGGGCCCTTGTCGCAGGACTGTTATCTGCCGCGCCCGCAGTCGCCGCCTTCGCGGTCTGGAATATTATCGCGGATGCGCCGGTACCCGTCGCAGTCCCGGCCTTCAGGATAAGGTTGCCTCCATTTAGATTGCTTCCCGTTTCGTATGCGCCTCCTGCCTGCACGGACAGATCGTTTCCCGCCTGGCCTGCCGTCTGATGGCGTTCCATGCCAATAGTCCTGCCCGATTGGCCGTCCAGCGATACGATGTAACTCGGCACCAATACCGTCGGGTTCCCGTCAAAGGTCCCGCCGATGCCTATGTTGCCGCCCGCCGGCTGCAAAACCAGGTTCGTAGCGGCTGCGGCGCTGCTCCATCCTCCAAGCCTTGTATAATCCGTGCCTGCCACATCCTTCGGCTGGATATAAAGATACGGGCCCACGGCCGCGGAATAGAATGTGCTCTCGGAACCGGTCACGACCTTTAATGTGCCCACGACTTCAAGCTGCGCGCCCGGGTTCCCGGTGTTTATGCCGACCCTGTTACTGGCGGCGTCTATTGTAAGCGTATCGGCGTCGAAATTAAGCGCATTTATCGCGTCATTCAATGTGACGGCGACAGTCGCATCGGACATGTCGGTGGTAAGCACCTTTCCGGACGCGTTCGGGAAAGTGTAATCATGGTCCGATGTCTGACCGGCGGAATCTATGGTCACACTGTTGCCGTCCGTATTTACTTCCCATGTGTCCGAGGTCGTGCCCGAGGCTGAGAGCGCGCCTGAAATGGTGCCCGTGACATCAAGATCGCCGGAGATGTCGACCCTGTCCGAGGCGGCATTCAGCCGCAAGAGCTCGGTCAGCGTGCCCGCCTGCGATATCTTGAATATCATATCTGCGTTCTCGGAGCCCTGTGTCACTGTCGTCAGCACCGTATCTATCGATCCGTGCTTCTGCAGGTTACCCGCATCCTCAACATAATACGCGAGCCCCGTGCCTATGCCGGCTTGCGGAGCGTTCGTAGTAGAATGCTCTATCTTTAAGATGTCGCTTACCGCGTTATCGACCACATCTTCATTAAGAAGCGCCATGCCGGCGGTCGGCGTCAGGGTGATAAGGTCGACATTTGCGGACGTGTTCGTGAACTTGAATGTGTCCCACTCCTTGAATTGCATTATATTATCCGACTGCGAGATATATATGCTGTGCGCGTAATCGGGATTGCCGGACACAGAGCTTATGACAGCGAACGATTTCTTGTCATACAATGTTATATCGTCGTAGTGATACGCAATGCCGGTATTTTCGAACGCGTTCTCGACAAACATAGTGCCCGCCGCCGTCGCTTTTGCGGGGACAGGGGCGGTGGCGTCACGGACTATTACCGCGCTCGCGGGCTGAAGGTTCAGGTTGCCCGCCGGGGTAGTAATGAACGGGTTGCCCCCGTTGCCGAATGTCAATGTCGGCGTCGCGGACGTGTTATCGGTGTCAATAGTGAACGTGTCCGATGATGTGCCCGCTATAGCCGCGCTCGCGGCATAGAGCGTACCGTCGACCTCCAGGTCGTTCTGGATATAAGCGTCACCCGCGCCGGCAACAGCGGCGCCTGCGTCGCTGCCGACCACCAGGTTCGCAACCGGCGTGGTGTCCCCGAGTCCGAGATAACCGTTAGCGTCAAGCGTAAGCCGCCTCGTGCCGGACATTGATATGAAATAGCCGGCGCCGGGGATAACGGGAGAATAACCGGCTTCGGAGCTTAGGGTACCGGCTACATAATTCCTGGTTGTCGAGGTATCGGCGACCACCGAGGCATCGATGCGTATAGCGCCGCTATTCAACCCTTCGAATTTCGCGACCTCTATGGTTCCTGTGGGGTCGTAAACGTGCAACTCGTTCTCAGGAGCAGATGCCCCTATTCCGACGCGGTTATTCTGGGCGTCGATAGACAGCGTATCTGAATCGAAATTCAGCGAATCCACGGCATCGTTGAGAGTGACGTCAACCGTCTGGGTGGAAAGGTCGAGTATGCCGTCATTTATGTCGACGGTCCCCCCGTTCGAATCGATGACTAGGTTCCCTGATGCGGTCGTTACCTGCCCGTTGCTGCCGCCGGAACCGCCGAGGCGGAGGGTCGTAAGCGCGTTGTCGTTATTGGAATTCACCGTGAACGTATGGCTCGTCGTGCCGTTTATCGCGGCGCCCGAACCCGTTATCGTCCCGACTGCGGTTACGTTGCCGGCCGAATCGACATTGAACATAGATACGCCTCCCAGCTGCAGGTCGAACAGGAAGTTCGCCGTCGCGGGGCCGCCCGCCGCCGTCTGCGTAAGGTTGAGCTTTATGCCGGTATAGTTTCCGGCGGCTTTGTTTATCGTCGCGGCGTAATCATACGCGACCTCATTGCCGGTGGAAGCGTTCTTCGTGACGGCTCCGGTAAGGCTGTAGCCGGTCGCGGGGTTCAGCGCAAGGTTGGCGTTATAACCGCTTATTATATCGGCATACAGGTAGCGCCATGCCAGGCTGGCAGAGCCGAGGTCATACGTGGAATCCGCGGACGGTATCAGCGATGACCCGAAATAGCCGGTCACGGTGACAGTATCGGATACCGTATCGCCGAGATACATCGCGGAATCGAAATATGAGACCCCGTCCACCTCAAGCACGCCGGTGACATGTAAGTCGTTGTTAGTCGTAGCGTGGGTATTGGTCCCCGTCGCGGTCCCGATCTGGCTGTTGCCGCCGCTTCCCGGGGCTATGACCAGATCTTCGTTCGCGGCGGTCGTTATATCGACCGGCACGCCGTCGAACTCGAGCTGGCCGGCACGGGCCTCGCCCGCAGCGCCCGGCGGCGCAAGCATGAACCAGCTGGCGAAGAAATATATCAACAATACGGCGAATACGTTCTCGGGAGCCCTGGCGGAAATGTTTTTCTTTAATGTAAGCATTTCGAATTCCTCCTTTAGATTTTTATTCCAATGTGAACATGAAAGATTCTTCTCCCGTTACGGTCTCCTCGGTATTCTTGAACATGCCTCTCAAAGTGATAGTGCCGGCGCCGTTAAGCACCACGGTGCCGTCCTTTTTTATATACAACGCCTCGTCCGATGGTGATGGCGGGGCGATCTCCCCGTATATGAAATTCTCCGTGGAAAATACCGACGAGTTGCCGCCTCCGACGGTGACGGACTTCGCCTCGAATGTCTCCGCCGCGTTCGCGGAAGACCCTTCGAGGTCTATCGTGACGTCGTCGACAGACGACGGCACTCCCTCCGGATTCCAGTTTTTCTGGTCAGCCCAGGTCGAGGCGTCGCCCGCGCCGATCCAGTTCTTGTCGGCGCCGTATGCCTGCCCCCGTCCTGCAGCCACAAACACTGCCGCGCAAACCAGGGCTATAAGCGCATTCAACGCATTCTTCATCTTATGAATAACGCGGCTCCGGATATGTCCATCTTCGTGACCTTAAGCTCGACTTCGCCTTCGCACATTACTATATTGTCGGTGTTCTCATCATAGTCATAATCGTACATCCCGTTAGGGCCGAGCGAGAGCAGGTTAAGTCCCGCCTCTACGCTCGTGTTCGATTTGTCGCTGAAGACCGTCTTTCCTGCGGGATATTCTACCGTATATGATGCTATCTTCGGGGCCGTAAGGCCCGCTCGGCTGAAGTTGACGGTAAGCCTCCACTCGCTGCCACCGGCCGGCACGGCGGTCAGTTGTATGACGTCCCTGTCGTCTATTCCGGAAAGGTTTGAAAGGAAAAATGTCCGTATATGCCGGGAATCGGGGATAGGGAACCTCATCCCTTCTTTAATGGCAAGCGCGCCTCCCTTTGCGGGGCTGTTCCTCAGGCTGACGAAGCTTATCAGGTCCTTCTTCTTCCCTGATGTCTTATCGCCGGCCGCCGGAGGCAGGCTCGCCTCGGCGTATATCTCTATGCCGCCTATGAACTGAAGCTTATCATCCGGGACATCCCCTCCGCCGGAGATGTTGTTGTTGGCGTTGTCAAAATATTTGAGGGAGAAGGATGTTATCTTTATGCCGAACGGGTTCTTCGATATCTCGGACCGGCCCTCGGAATCCTCTACGAATACCTGCCCGTCCTCCTTGACCCACTTGTATCCCGTGACCGTATCGGGGTTCTTCTTCGGGTCGGGATGGAAAGTAAAACGCAGCAGGCTTCCCGGGGCTACCTTCGAGACCAGCTGCACTTTGTTCAGCTCTTCCTTCCTGCCCCAGTCAAGCATAGAGGCCGCAACAGGATTATAGGCGTCGGTATCCGGCGCGCGCGCTTCGGCTATAGGAATGCTTGCGCCGGGCTTTATCTCCCTGTCCAGCTCGTATACGTTAAGCCCGCTCTGGGCCATATGGCTTGAATCGGTCCACGGGTATACGGCCTCGACTTCGTCCGAATACGCCTTCACTATCTCGAGCGAGTCCCGCAGGCCGTTCCTGTCCGGCGTGCCCTCTATGAGCTCCTGCATGACCTGCGAAAGGACTTTCTGCAGCATCAGCTCGTCCTTCATATATGCCCAGCTCTGCAGCGCAGTCGCCACGCTCCAGTATATAGCGCCCGTTATGAATACGACGATAAGGACCGCTATAAGCAGCTCTACTAGCGTGAATCCGGACTGCCTTTTATCCACGTCATGTCCTCAAGTAAGGTAACGAGCTCTACTACGGGATCCCCGTCCAATCTGCCGTCAAGAAATACCGATACTTCCACTTTCAGCGGCTCGGAAGCCGCGCTGATATCCGTATATATCCTCCATCTCCTCCCGTTCAGTTCTATCGGCGGCTCTTCGACGGGCGGATAGTACGTGCTGCCTATCTCCTTGAACCGCCCGGTCGTGAGATCGAGGTTCTTCACGCGTTCCATCTGCCATTTGGCCAGGTTCAGCGCAGTTATCGTCTCCCCCGTCATCGAGGAGGACGCCAGCGTGTGCGAGAAGAGCTGCATCATCGGCACGAAAAGCGCCGCGAGCACAGCCAGCGTGATAAGCACTTCCGTATATGTGAAGCCTTTACGGGCTTTCATGCCTTAAAATGAGTTGTATTTCAACTGTATCGTCCTCGTTATCCCGCCGACCCTCCCGGTCGACGACAACAGCGACTGCTTGAAATCCAGTTTCACCTCGTATGTGCCGTCGCCGAGAGAGGTGGGGTTCACGAAATACTCCTCGCTGCCTATGATTATCGCCTGGGATTTAAGAAGGAATACCGCCTGGCTGATGCCGGCCTCTGCCAGGTACAGCGCTTTCGCGCGGTTCACCTCATACTGGTTCGTCAACGCGATAGACGACAACAGAGCGACAAGGCTCGCGCCGATAAGGCTGACGGTCAGCACGACGATCAGCACGCCGAATAATACGGCGCCCCGCCTGTTACCATTCGTTCGGCTTCTGCCCCGCATAGCTTCCCCATTTTGAGCTCAACGGCTCGGTGACGTTTACCACGACGTCCGCCTTGTCCGTTATATATGCCCAGCCGCCCGCGCCGGACGGCGAATCACCGCTCGATATGTTCTCTATAGTGCTGAGGCCCTTCTTACTGGTCACAAGTTCGGGAGGGATGCGGTCGAGATAGGCCCGTTTAACGCCCATATCGTCGTACTGCGCGGTCAGCAGCTCATCGAGGGTATCCGGGTACTTGCCTTCCTTGGCCCTGAAGAGAGTGATCCTGGTCCTTATGGAACTGAGGTTGGTCTGTGTCGCGGCTATGCGCGCTTCGACGTCGAACCCTATGAAGTTGGGTATTATAGTCGTTGCAAGGATCGCGATTATCGTTATCACGATCAGTATCTCGATAAGGGTAAAACCTTTACGCTGCTTCATATGGCTCTCCTTTATGCTTTTATTATCTTGATGAGGTTGAATATCGGCAACAGCACCGAAAGGGCTATGAACGCAACTATCGCACCCATGACCAGCAGCAGGAACGGCTCCAGCAGGCTCGTGAAATTGCGCAGCGTGTATTCGACCTCCGGCTCGTAGAATGAAGCCACCTCGGAGAACATTTCGTCGAGGTGCCCGGATTTCTCGCCGCTGCTTATCAGCTGTATTACCATCGGCGGGAATATCCCGGAAGACCTGAAGGCCTCGGTCACCCCCTGCCCGACATTTACCCTGTCCCGTATATCTATGAATATCCTGCGCAGCACCATGTTCGGTATGGTGTTCTCTACGACGGCCAGGCCTTCATGGAAAGGGACCCCCGTCTTAGTAAGGGCGGCCATCGCCCTGCTGAACCTCGATATCATGACCTTAAGGTATAGTTCGCCGAAAAGCGGCGACTTTAATACATAACCGTCTATCCTGTACTTGCCTTCGGGCGTCGACATATACCATTTGAGCCAGAACGCGAATAAGACAAGTCCTCCGGCCGCGAGGTACCAGTAATTCCTCAGGGCCCAGCTCAAGCCCAATATGACCTTCGTGGGAACCGGAAGCCTGGCCTGCGATGCCTCGAATATCGAAACGAAATTAGGCAGCACCGCCACCAGCACAAAAGCAACTACGGCCAGCGATAGCCCTATAAGGACGACCGGATAGATCAGCGAGGATTGCACGCGCGACCTTATCTCGAGCTCGTCGGCTCCGAGCGAAGCCAGGCGCTCAAGGACATCGTCGAGAAGCCCGCCGGCCTCGCCTATCTTCACCATCGAGACGAAAAACCCGTCGAACACCTGCGGGTGTTTCGCGATGGCTTTCGAGAAGCTCATGCCGCCCTGCACGTCCTTCGTGACCTGCTTTATTACGCTCCTGAGTTTCTGGTTCTTGACCTGCTCGGCCACGTTATCAAGGGATGATGTAAGGGTGTTTCCGGTGCGCAGCAGCGTGGCAAGCTGCCTCGTGAATACGATGATCTCCTGCCTGTTTATCCTCGAGACCGCCCTCGAGTAGTATTCCTGCAGGCTGCCCGGCGATGCTGCCTGCGGCCTTATCTCTACGATGCTGTATCCGAGGTCCCTAAGGCCGGATGCGACTTCGTATTCGTTCCCGCTCTCGGCGGACCCGGTAACCAGCTGCCCGGACTTGTCGCGCGCTCGGTATGTGTACTTTGGCATCTGTATCTTTCATCGACCTATCGAAATATTCGTTTTGGGCTCCGGCTGGCCTTTATCCCCGGGCACCGGACCGCTGTCCACGCTCTCGTAAAGCTCCTTGGCGTAATCCGCGAACGCGCTCCTCGGGTAATCGGAGATCAGCTTCTCGAGCCTGTCACGCGCGCCTGTGTTATTGCCGAAATAGTAATATTCGATGAGCGCCGCGCGATAGAGCGATTCCGGGGCTTTCGGGCTGCCCGGGAACTGGCCCGCTATATTCTCGAAAAGGCTCAGGGCCTGTGTCTTCCTGTATTTTATGTCCTTGCGGCGGCTCTCGAGGCCTATGCCCTTATCGAGCTTATCCGCCTTCTCGAAGAGCTGGTATGCGATGCTGAGCTCCCCGGTGGGGCCGATGTTCACGTAAACCTCTTCCTCTTCCTTGGCCCCGTATATCTTCGCCTCCTCCTTGGAACGGAGTATCTTCGGCGTTATGAAGACGGCGAGTTCCGTCTGCGCCTGGTCCTTCGAGCGGTTGCTGAACAGCAGCCCGATCACCGGAAGGTCGCCGAGCAGGGGTATCTTTGACTTTATCTTGTCGTCCGTCTGTTTTATCAGGCCGCCGATGACTATCGTCTCGCCTTCCTTTACCCTGACGGTAGTGTCGGCTTCGCGCGTGGTTATCCTCGGTCCGGCATCGAGCAGGGCCGATACCGAGCTGACCTCAGGGTGGATAAGCATAGTGATGTAGCCGTCGGCATTGATCGAAGGGATCACCCGCAGCGTCGTCCCGACATCTATGAACTTCGTCGTCTCGGTCGTGCCTGTCGTCGTCTGCGTCCTCTCCTTGTAAGGGACCTTCTCTCCTATGACTATCCTCGCCTCGCGGTTGTTGAGCACGGCTATCGACGGGGACGCAAGCAGGTTCGCCTTCTGGTCCTGGCATAACGCGTCTATAGTTGCCGTAAGGGACAGCCCCTTGAAATTCAGGGTGTCGATCTTGAACTGCCCTCCGGAGAGCGTGCCGGAAGGGCCGGGGACCGTCGTTGTCGTCTTCAATTCCTCCTGGAACCCCGTCTTCCTGTCGAACAGCCCCTTGACCGCGCCGGCCGGGCTGTAATCGGCCGACCACGTCACGCCGAGGTTCTCGAGGTCCTTCGAGGTGATATCGACTATCTTTACCTCGACAAGGACCTGCTGGGGAGGCAGGTCAATGCTGTTAATAAGCTTCTTGACCTTCTCGATATTCGCGGTGTAATCGGTGATTATCAGCATGTTCGAGACCTCATCTACCTTGATATCGCCTTTGGCCGAGATCACCTTCCGCAGCAGGTTCTGCGCTTCCGCCGCCTTGAGGTATTTCAGGAAAACCGCCTCGCTTGACATGTCTATGCCCTCGGCGGAACCGGAGCTTATGTAGATTATGTTCCCTTTCTGGACGTGGGCATAACCGCTTGCGGTAAGTATCGCGTCGAGCGCCTCGCTGAGGGTCACGTTCTTCAGGTTGACCGTGATCTTGCCTTTTATGTCCGTGCCCGTCACCAGGTTGAGATCGTAGGACCAGGCGAGCGAACGCAGCACCGCGTTTATGTCGGCATCCTTGTAATCAAGCGATATCAGCGTATTCTCTTCCGCCGCTGCCAGTCCGACGGCCAATGACAAGATTGCGATCGCTGCGAAATATCTTAGCTTGTTGTCCATGTCTCCCTCGTGTTATCTGTTAAGTGTAACAGTAACGGTATCGTTCCCGTCGGTAAGCGTTACCGCGTCCTTCGATATCCGCGTAACTTCCCATCCGCCGATCTTCGCGCCTATCCTTACCACCTCATCGTTTATTATGGCGGTCGAATCGTTTCCAGCCTGCGTTATGCCCGATAACTTGAAATCCCCGGCCTTGTCCTTCCTGCCGGGCTTCTTGGAAACGAACGGGTCCGCTTTCAGGATTATGGCTTCCGGCGTCCGCGCATTCTCGAAAGCCGTCAGGTCCGCGCCTTTCTCGAGCAGCAGCATCGAAACACGCATATTCGTCTTCGAATGCGAGGCGCCGTCCTTCGTCTGTGATATCTCCACGTCCGACACGACAAGGTAATCGGAAAGGTTCTGCAAACGGTTAAGGTAATTCACTACGCTCGAATACGGGCCCGAGAACTTAATGTCAAGCTTGAGTTTAATATAGCCTTCATTCTCCCTTTCGATGTCCTGCCTTATCGAATCGAAATCCATGCCGAGGCCCTCGGAACGGCGGGTCATCTCCCCGAGAAGCTTCGATACCGAACCGGCGGAAGGAATTTTCTTCTCGTAGTTCGCGATATCCTTCAGCACGCTGTCATAGCTCTTCTGCAGGTCGGCCAGTTCCTTCTCTTCCGCCTTTATGTCGGGGAATTTCTCCCTCGTCTTAGCCGTCTCGTCCTCGATCTTCCGCAGTTCGGATCTCGCCGTATTTTGTTCCGCGACGAATCCGCGCCCGACCAGGCTGTACCCGGCCAGCGCCGCGAAGGCGACCGCAATGATTATGACTATCGGTTTCCTGCTTCCCATTCAGCCCCTTTAGTTTGCCATCTGCGCCGCGATCTCGAAATTATAGAGCGTCGCGTCGCCCAATTCGCCCTTCTGCGTGAAATTGAAGCTGGAACCCTTGAACTTATTAGACCTGTTCAGGTTCTCCATGAACCTGGATACGGCCTGGTTGTCCAGCGTAGAACCGTTTATGACCACGCGCTGCCCTTCGACGGTCAGCTTGTTTATCCATATTTCATCCGGTATAAGCGTCGGCATGTAGACAAGGGCCTGTGATAATTCCTCGGGTTTGCCCGTCTCCGCTTCCTTCAGGTACTGCAGTTTTTCTTCCGCCGCCAGCTTCTTCTTGACCAGCAGGTCGTAATCCTTCGCTATCTGGACACGCTGCGATTGCCTGCGTCCGAGTTCCTTCTTGGCCTCCTCGAGGCGCGCTTTCGCGCCCGCAAGCCGGCCGCCGCTTCGGCGGTTCAACGCGTTCGGCGCCGCTATAAGGACCACTGCCAGCAGCGCGATTATGAACAGGATATTTACTTTCGGCCCCTTCCGGGCGCCTGCGCCGGACGGCGCTGCCTGCGCCTTCCTGCCCTGTTTCGGGATAAGGTTAAACCGCTTCATCTTTTGCTCCCCTCAACGCAAGCCCGACCGCCGCGGCCAGTTCCGGACCTGCACCTAGCGGATCGAACACGCTGACCTGTATATTGAAGGTCTTCTTAAGGAACGGGCATATGCCTTTATTCGCGGCGCCGGGGCCCGATACGGCTATCCTGCCGGGCGAAAGCGAATCCGGCCTTGAGAATAAGCCCGAAACTGTCTTGAAAGAATGCTCGATATCTATTATGAGGCTCTCCAGGGCCGATGAGACCGACGGTTTCGATGCGACGCTTCCGTCATCGTTGAGCGCGCCGCGCAGGACGTCCGCGGATATGGCCACTTCCTGCACTGTCCATACGTCGCGCCCGAGCCCTATGATCATCTCCGACGAACCGCGGCCGATATTCAGCACCAGCGTGAGCTTTGAGGCATCTTCCGCGCCCGCGGAGAGGGAACACATAGCGGCATAAAGCGATAACGGCGACGGTTCGACCGCCAGGACTTTGAGCCCGGCATCGGAGGCCTCCCTCATATTCTCAAGTACCGCCTCCCTGTTCGCCGCCGCAATTAGTATTTTGATATCTGTAGACATCAAGTCCGCGGAGGGAATACCGGCTTCCTGCAGGACCGCGTAATCCATGCTCATCTCCTGCATCCTGCGCGCGTCCATCCCGAGAGCCTCGGCGGCAGCCCAGGTGACGGCGCTGTCTATTTCGGACTCCGGCATCGGAGGCAGCTTGACCACCCGGAACTTAACATCCCTGGCCGGCAACCCGATCACCGCATCTCCTTTCAGCCCGTTCCCGGAAACGCATTGCTTTATCGACGCTCCTGCCTCGGAAGATCCCGCGAATGAGCCGCCTGCAAGCATGAGCCTGCCTTCGGACCTTCCGACCCTTGCGAAGGATATCCCGTCCGGGCTTACGTCCAGGCCTACGGGCAGATATCCGCTGAATTGCCTTTCCCTCTCCGGTGCTGCCGTCCGCGCCTGCGCGGGCGCGGGGCCGCCGAAAAGCGACGAGATCTTCCTTGAAGATATCTCGTCCGGCTTTTTGCGCTCGAAGATATCCTTCACTACATTCTGGGCGCCGGTGTTATCAGGCAACTTTTCCTGCGTCAATCCTCACCTCGCATTTTTGCGTCTTCGCGACTATTTCGTCGGCCAGATCAAAATAATCCCTGGCACCGAGCGAGCGGTTGTCGTATACATGGATGGGTTTCTTGAATATCGGCGCCTCGCAGAGTTTTACGTTATTGCGGATGACCGTATTGAAGACCATCCCCTTGAAATACTCGCGTATCTGGTCGAGCATCTTTGCGCTTATCTTCGTGCGGGTATCGTAAAGCGTGGCAAGTATGCCGAGTATCTGCAGGTCGGGATTCAGCCTCTCGCGCACGATATCTATGGTCGAGAAGAGCTCTTTCATGCCTTCAAGCGAATAATAGTGGGTCTGTATCGGTATCAGTATGGAGTCGGCGGCGACAAGGGCGTTTATCGTGACGAGGTTCAGGCTCGGGTTGCAGTCGAATATGATGAAATCATAATCCTTCTTGAGCAGCATCTTCCTTACCGCTATCCTGAGTACGCTCTCCCTGCCCAATACGGTGGCCAGTTCCAGCTGGGCACCAGACAATACCGAATTCGACGGGACGGCATCGAGCCCCTCGACCTGCGTCCTGGATATGACGTCGCAAAGCGAAACGTTGTTCATAAGCACGTCGTATATCGTCCTGTCTATGCTGTCCTTGTCGAGCCCCAGCCCGAGGCTCGCATGCGCCTGCGGGTCGAGGTCGATCACAAGCACCCTGAATCCCCTCTCGGCGAGGCAGCCCGCGAGGTTGACGGCCGTGGTCGTCTTCGCGCAGCCGCCCTTCTGGTTCGTCACCGCGATTATCTGCCTGCTGACCGAGAAGATCTTCGGCGAGACCACCGGGGCCGGCTGGTCGGACGCGGCCGGTGCGATATCCCCGGCGACATCGAGTTCATTCAGTCTTTTTATTATATTCTTAAGGTCGTCGAGCATTTTACAGGATCCCTCCGTCTGTTTCCGGGTTACCGAAAGGCTGCAGCCCGGAGAACTGCTTCCGGATAAGCCTAAGGCTGTAACCGCTCCTGCGAAGCTCCTTTATCTTCTTAAGCCGCTCTTCAACTTCCGTCTTGTCGTACAAACGCTTGTTACCCTGCTTTTCGCAGATATGAAGCAGGCCCATGTTGGTGTAATAGTTGATCGTCGCCTTTGACATAAGGAACAGCTTCGACAACTCATCGACAGTGATCAGATCGCTCTTAACAGGCCCCATACAGCTCCTCTTTCAGAGTTGTTAATATGTATTAACAAGTAATATTTATCGTTATATCTTGCTATCATATATTAGCTTATATAATATGTGTTAACAAGTCTATTGTCAAGAGAAAAACAGAGGGGGCGCCGTTTAAAACGGCGCCCCCTGAAAACCGGAGAATTATACTTCTAGACGGCCTTCTTAAGACCTTCCCTGACCTTTCCGTCTATTATTTTACATATCTCGTACTTGCTGCACTGAGAGCAGCATTCGCTGCTCTCCCTGGTCCCCGCCCTGGCTGGGCAGTCCCAGAAAGACCCGCATTGTATACAACAACCGAAACGCCCGCCCCCTGAGGGGTCATTCATTGTATCTAACCAGGTATTTCCCGTCAAAATAAAGGTATTGGGTGTTCGTAAGGTACCCTTCATCTACCGGCAGGTCGTTGTACCTTCCGTAATAGGTCCACCTCTCCTTGGAGTTGCCCCATTTCCCGGTGTCGTCAAATTCCTTGAGGTCGGGCTCGCCCCACTGCGCGATGACCTGGTCCTTCGTAAGCCCCGCCCTGAGCATGGAGGTTCCGAAAGGATGTTTGACTATCTGCTCGACCGACGGCGGCTCGATCCCCGCGCAACCCGATAATGCGGCCGCGGCTGCCAATGAAGATAATGTCCAGAAAGCGATAAGCTTTAACGTTGCCTTTGGCATGCGCTACCTCCGTTTCGTTAAAATGATATTAGTCCTTATGTGCCTGTTATTATAAGCTCCTTTTTCGCCAAAGTCAAAATTATAAAATTTTCCTGACGGCGTGAACGAGCCCTCCTCCTCAGCTATGCGGCAGAATTCGTCGTACAACAGCATCCTTGTCCTCGCCCTCGACCTTACCGTCGTATCGACGCCGGGCCCGCTGACCTTGAATATAAGCTCGTCCTCGAATGTCCGCGTATTCGCGTCGAAGGTCTGCGCATGCTGCAGGTACCTGGCGTCTACCTGCACCTGTCCCGACCGCTGGGACCAGGATACGTCTTCCCATTCTATTCCGTCCGCGGAAGGCGGCATCCATAGGTCGATGAAATATATGCCGCGGTCTTCCAGCAACCGTGATACCGAGCGAAGGTGCGACCTAATATCCGCGTCCGTCAACAGGTACCTGAACGAATCGAGCATGCAGACGGCAAGAGAGTACGGGCCGCGCGGAGGAAATTCCCTCATGTCCGCGGCGGTACAATCTATTTTCAGTTTTGCGGAGCCGGCTTTTGCGACGACGAATTCCGCCATCTCCCGCGACTTATCGATCCCCGACGCGCGGTACCCCCTGCGCGCGAACTCCAGCAGATGTATGCCGGTGCCGCAGGCAAGGTCCAGCACCGACTTGCCCTTCGCGGCGGAAAACTTCTCCGCGCACGCCTCGATAAAATCGCATTCGGGCGCGCGATCCCAGCTATACGCTATATCGCAGTATCCGGGGTACGAATATGCGTCCTTCATTTGAGTCCGCACCTTTCAATGGCGGCTCCGAACATCCTGTTTATCATATCCGCGTAAGACAGGCCCTGCAGTTCCGCGACCATCGAGAAATAATCGTCTTTCGAGAGCGACGGCAGCGGATTCGCCTCGAGAATGAATATGCGTTTGCCCCGCGCCGATACGCGGAAGTCGAACCTCGCGAAATCACGGAATTCGAGCGCGCGGAACGCTTCGGCCGCCAGGGCCCCGATCCGGGCCTCGAGGGCAGGGTCGACCCCGAGAAGCTTCCTGTATCCCGCATTTGGCGCGGCATGCCCGCATTTTTCAAGAACATGGCTGCTTAGACCGCTTTTCGCGCAGACATGCCTCTCTACGACAGGCAGCACGGATACCCGCGTGTTGCCTATTACTCCCGCGGTAAACTCCCATCCTTCCACGAACTCTTCTATCAGGGCCGGCTGCTTATACGTTCTTATGACATACGCGGCTTTTTCTTTCAACGACCGCATATCCTTTACGACCGAATCCGCCCATATGCCCTTGGCCGAACCCTCATACGCGGGCTTTACTATGACCGGGAATTCCATTTCCCCCGAAAAGGCGATACCATCGGCCTTGGCCGCCATGAAATACCGCGGCGTAGGGATACCGTGGTACCTGAAAATTTTTTTCGCGGCTGATTTGTCGAGCGCGACTGCTAACGCAAGCGCGTCGGGCCCCGTATAGGGTATCCCGGCAAGATCCAGCAGTATCGGCACCTCGGATTCCCTGTTCCTGCCCGATATCCCTTCGGCAATATTGAATACTATGTCGTATTTCAGGCGCCGGAATTTCTTTAGGAGCTCGTTTGAGCCGCCTATACGGCCGACGCGGTGTCCGGCGGACTTGAGCGCTTCCTCGACCGACGATATCGTCTCGGGGCTGTCGTGCTCCGCGCAGGCATCCTTAGGGGCATGTTTCGGAGGGGCCGATCTTATGTCATAAGTGAGTCCGACGAGAAGGGGCATTATTTCATCAGTTCTATTTCTATGGAATTACTGCGGGGTATATAGGAGACCGTAGCGTAGACCCTCTTCTTCGCTTTCAGGACAAGGTTTATCTTCTCGCCCGGGCGCAGCATCGAATATTTCCTTATAAGGTTCTCGACAAAATCCTTAAGGTCCTTTTCCGTGGAAGGCAGGAATGACAGGTCGAGCACAGCCGAAGGCGTGTTCTTCGAAAGGGATACCTCGTCTACCTTGAACTGCCCGTGATATGCGGATGTCTTCTGCAGGGATTCCTTGATGGAAGCGAGGTCGTAGAATACGGCGGATTCCTTCTGCTGCGTCACAAACATCAGGACTGCGGCCACGATGACCGCCGAGGACACAAAAGCGCCCTGTAATATCCTCCTGCCCCTCAGCTTTTCGAGCTTGATCCTCTCCTCGAGCCGCATGCGGGCTTTCATGGAGGCGACGTCGATCTCGAGGCCTCCTTCGCCGGGCCCCATCCCGGACCTCATCTGCCTCTCGTCTTCCTTGTCCTTAAGGAACCTGTCATGCTGCTCTTTTGCTTCGGCCTCTATCCTGGCCTCTTCAATAAAGAGCTGCATCATCTCGCGGCGGACCTTTGCTTCTATCCTGGCTTTTTCTTCTTCCATACCCTGCACTTAAAATAAAAAGGGCGGTGATCGCGGCAGTCCCAGCAGGGATCCGCTCCCGAACCGCCCCTTTTGGTTACTTAACGAAAGCTATATCGTCAATATATATGGTGCCCTGCTTCTTACCGGCGCAGGTCATGTCGTCAAAGACCACGACGAACTCGGTCATCGACGTCAGGTCCGTCAGGCCGTTGAATTGCGCCAACGGTATGACTATCTCCTGCCAGTCCGGCGTTATGTTGCTTATCATGTACTTGCCGACCTCGCCCTTCGCGTTCTTCAGCTCGAGCTTGACCTTCGTGGAATGGCCGGCCGTCGCATCGCCTTTGATCCAAAGGCTCAGCTTATCGTACTGCGAGGCGTCCTGGTTCTGGAGTTTCATCCAGAAACCGTTGTAGGCCGGGTTCGGCGAATCTACGTCATAATCCAACTGTACGGAAGAACCGGTGCCGCCGTGCATATCGGTCTGGTTGAAATTCATCTTGCAACCCTGCGTCTGGTCGGCTTCGTCCCTGTTCCACGCGCCGAAATCGCCGCCGATATTGTTCGGCTTGTCCCCGGTATTGAAATCAGCTATCACGAGCGTCGCCGCGGATACCTGCCCGGCGAGCATCAAAACTACCGCCGAAGCGGTAAGAGAAGACAATATAGTCTTCATTTGATCCCTGACCCCCTTTCTGTTTATGAAACTGTTCCCGTTAAGTCTACCTTATGGACTTGCTATATTCAAGGGCAATCGGGCCTTTACCTGCCCAGCAATACCTCCACGGTGTGCGCCTTCTTGTCCTTCGGCGCCGGCACGACATTGCCGGTTATCTTTTTGCCGTCCACCTTTATCTCCTTGACACCGTATGATACGTGGTTCGGGTCGGAGACCGTTATCTTATAGGACGCGCCGCGGAATTTCCTCGTCATTTCGAACCCGCCCCACGCCTTAGGAATACAGGGGTCTATCAGCAACCCGTCGAGGACCGGCCTTACGCCGAGTAGCCAGTTCGTGCCTACCCTGCAAAGCCATGCGGCCGAACCCGTATACCAGGTCCAGCTGCCGCGGCCGTAGTTGGGCGAATCCGGCCCGTCCGAGTTGCCCGGCGTCGCATACGGCTCGGCTTTGTAATGGTCTATGTCCGCGGTCCTGTTAGGAGGGCATATCTTGCTGTAAAGGTCGAACGCGAGCTCCGGTTTCTTCCTGAGCGATTCGGCGATCACGGCCCATGTGGCCGCGTGGGTATATACGCCGCCGTTCTCCCTAACGCCGGCCGCGTAACGGCTGATATAACCTATCTTCTGGTTGGGTTCCGAGAAAGCCGGGTAAAGCAGTATCGCTCCGTAGTCCCTGTAAATGTACTTCCTGCAGGAATCCAGCGCCTTCTTTATCCTCTCATCGGTGCCGGTGCCGGCGATGACGGCCCATATCTGCGCGTTCAGGAAGATCCTGCCTTCCTTGTTCTTCGAGCTCCCGACGAGGGAACCGTCGTCGCATGTGGCCCTCCAGTACCATTCGCCGTCCCATGCATATTTATTTATCGCCTTCTTGAGGTCCTCGTATTTTCTCGCGTACTTCTTCGCGTCGGCCTTCCTGTTGACGGTCTTGCTCGACAGGACTTCCTCGGACCACCTCTTGATTATGTCGGCAAAGAAATGCGCCATCCATATCGATTCGCCCTTGAAGTTTACCCCGACGAAATTCATGCCGTCGTTCCAGTCGCCCTCGCCGATAAGCGGCAGGCCCCGTTTCGAGAACCTCGAGAGGACCTTCTTGATCGAGCGCTCACAGTGCTCGATCAATGTCGCCTCTCCGCCGTCGACGAACTTCACCTTCTCCTTGAGTATCTTGTAATCGGCCGTCTCCTCGATATAGCTGAGCGTCACGAACACAAGCCAGAGCAGGTCGTCGACCTTCTTCGTCCTCGGGCCCCATTCGGCAAGGGTATGCCACCAGTGGTAGACCGTCCCGTCCTTGAACTGGTGCGCCGCGTGCAGGAGTATCTGTTTCCTTGTAAGCGACGTATCCAGCGGAAGGAATATCTGGCTGTCCTGCAGCTGGTCCCTGAACCCGTAAGCGCCGCTCGACTGGTAATACGCGGCCCTCCCCCAGATCCTGCCGGAGATCGCCTGGTATTTCAGCCAGGTGTTCGTCATTATGTTCATAGCGGCGTCCGGCGTCTTAATGACGAGGCCGGAGAGCATATCTTCCCAGTATTTTTTCACTTCTGAGAGCGCGGCGTCGGTATTCTTTACGTCGGAATACCTGGCGATCGTCTTAGCGTCCTTTGCCTTGCCCTGGCTCATCCCGAGTATGAAGACCACGTCTTTAGACTCGCCGGGATTCAGGTCTATGTTAACCTGGAGGCTTGCGATCGAATCGTTCCACCTGCCGGTCGTATTCGTAAGCACGCCTTTCTCGACCGCGGCCGGGTCGGCGATCGTGCGGTACATGCCGATGAAGTTCTCCTTGTCGCCCTCGTAATACTCGGGCTCGACTGACGACGCGAAGAATGCCGTGCAGGGCCATTCGCTGATCACCTGGCCCTCGAGCATCAGCTGCTTCCTTTTTATCCCGTAAAGCGCACGCGAGCCCTTTACGTATTCGGTGCCGATGAAGGTCCTGTGGAATTCCCTGTGCGTGTCGTCCTTGTTGCCGAGGAGCCACTCGAAATACGTGAACATCGACAGGGACTTTACCGTATCGGACGAGTTCTTCAGCGTGACCTTCCAGAGCTCGAGCTGCTCGCCCCGGGGCACGAACATCGTCACGGCCGAGTTTATCCCCTTGTATTTCGCGGACAGGACCGTGTATCCGAGCCCGTGCCTGCATTCGTACTTCTCGAAATCGGGGCATACGGGCTTCCACCCGAGCGACCAGCGCTCCCCGGTATCCTTGTCCCTGACGTAAATGTACTTGCCCCATTCGTCCCTGACGAGGTCCTGCTCCCAGCGCGTTATCCTCGCGAGGTTCGAGTTCTCCCACCACGAGAATCCCGAGCCGGCCTGCGACACGACGAGCGCATAAGTCCCGTTTGAGATGACGTTTACCCAGGGCTTCGGGGTATCCGGCCTGGTTATTACGTACTCCTTTCCGTCATCGGTAAAATAACCGTAATCGTTCTGGAATTTCATATTTGCTTATTATTTCCCTTCGTTGAACAGTTCGTTGGCTTTAGGCACTATCGCGTCCACGGCATCCTTCACGGGCTTCAGGCCGTTGAACATCAGGTCGAATTCCGGGTAGATGTACAGGTCGCGTATCTCGCGCCATTTCGCGTGGAACGGGTCGTATACCGTCATCTTGACCGCCTCATTGAGCATCTTCTTGTTAAGCGGCACGTTGCTGCTCAGCGCGAAATGCTCGCCTTCGGCGATCTTCTTGTTCGCCGGCTGCGCGAGGCCCGACTCCGCCAGCATTATCTGCCCGTCGTCGCCGCTGAGGGCTTTCAGCACTTCCCATGCCTCGGCGGGATATTTCGTCGAATTCAGTATGCCGTAACCGGTACCGCCGGTCGCGAACTTCCTGACTCCGCCCGGCCCCTTCGGGAACATCGCGACATCCCAGTCAAAATCCTTGACCTTCTTGACTATCGGCGTCTCCCATATGCCCGAATGGAACATCGCGACCCTCTGCATCATGAACATCTGGATGACACCGAGCCCCTGGTTGCGGAACGTGTTCGAGGTCGGGGATACCTTGTATTTCTGCGAGAGGTCCACGAGGAATTGCAGGCCTTCCATCGATTCTTTCGACCCGAGCAGGCACTTTTTCGGGTTCTTGACGTTGTCCGCGATCTTTCCGCCGAAACACAGCACGAAGTTCGGCCACATATCGCTGTAGAAACCGTACTGCGTGACCTTTCCGTCCTTGTCGACCTTCGTGAGCTTCTTCGCCATTTCAAGCAGGTCGTTCATGGTCCAGTCGTCAGTCGGGTAAGGCAGGCCCGCTTCGTCGAACAGTTTCTTGTTATAATATATGCACGCCATCGGCGCCGTGTCCCTCGGGATCGCGAGCACCTTCCCGTTGACCGTATACCTGTCCACAACTTCCGGGAAGAAATCGCTGAGGTTGAACGTGCTGTCCTTTTCCATGTAAGGTTTCAGGTCGAGGAATACGTCCTTGTCTGCGAACGATACGAACATATTGACCTCCGCCGCGATGATGTCGGGCGCGGCGCGGCCGGCTATCTCGGTAAGTATCTTGCTTACATAGCTGCCGAACGGTATGTGCTCGAGCTTGACCTGTATGTCCGGGTGGGATTTCTGCCAGTTGTTAAGCGTAGTCGTGATTATCTCTATCTCTTCGGGGCTGCCCCAGAATGCCACCTTAATCGGCACCCTCTTCGGTTTACCTCCGGCCTGCTGCTGGCCGCATCCCGCCGCCTGCAATGCAAAGGCGAGGATGATAAAACACGCCAATAACCTCTTTATCCCTCTCATCACAAAGCCTCCTGTTTTTAGGCGTTCATGAAAATCCTCTGCAAGACAAGGCAGGCCGCGCCCATGGCAACTGCACTATGTCCGAGCCTTGCAGGCACTATCCTGAGGTTCCTTATGTTCTCCTCGCGAGACCACGAATGTATGGTCCTCTTGACGGAATCCATGAAAAGCGACCCCGCCTGCTCGACCCCTCCGCCTATTACCACGACTTCCGGATTAAGCAGGTTTATAAGGAACGCTATCTTCTTCCCCAACCGTTTTCCGGCATCTTCAAGAAGCTCATTCGCAAGCTTGTCCCCCGCCTTGGATGCCTCGATCACCAACCCGAGATTTATCTTGCCGGGATCCCCGCCGGCCGAATCGAATATCCGTGATTTGCCGCCGGCCTTCATCGCCTCCCTCGCGTAATAAGTCACACCGAGGTCTATCTCCCACGTTCCGAGGCTCAACGACTCCTTCCTCCTCGCTTCCGTGTCCGGCTCGGTCGCGTTGAATATGCCGACTTCCCCCGCCGAACCGTTTGAGCCCCTGTAGATCTGCCCGTTTATTATAAGGCCGCACCCGACGCCGGTATACATGTATATCATGTCGTTTATGTCCGACTCGAACCCGAACCAGCGCTCGCCGAAGACCGCGCAGGCCGCGTCATGCTCGACGAGGGTCGGGATGTCGAACTCCTTCTCGAATATGTCCTTGAGGGATACGCCGGATATCGACACCATCGAGAGCCCCATGGACCCGAGCCACCTTATCGTCTGCCCTTCAACGTCTATGACGCCGGGTATGCCGATACCGAGCCCCTTGATCTTCTCCGGCTCTATCTTCGACTTGGCTAGGACTTCCTCGACGGTCTCGACTAGCCTGTCTATTATCGCTTCGCTGTTGTCGGCCGGCCTCTCTTTCTTGACCTCGCATATTACCTGCATCTTCGGGTCGACGAGGATGCCGACGATATTGAGCGCGGTAAGGCCCACGCCTATAATGTAGCCGAACTTCGGGTTCAGCTCGACGAGCGTAGGGCGCCTTCCGCCGGTCGACACGTCGAAACCCTTTTCGACGACGAGGCCGTTCGCTATGAACTCGTTAATATAATTGGATATCGTCACGATGTTCAGGCCGGTCTGCCTCGATATCTCGGTGCGGGAGATCGGCCCGCGCTTCACGACGAGCTCTAATATGGACAGGTTCTTCCTTTGCTTGTCGGAGAGTATCCTGTCGGTTGCCAACGCGTTCTTGGTGTTGACGTTCCTCATCTTAGTCCCGCCTTTTATTCGAAGAAATTCTCGTTTAACAGCTTTTCGACCTTCTTCGCCACGGGGTCCTTATGGAACCTCTGTCTTATGGCGCCGTCGTTCAGGTAGTTATCTATGGAAGGCAATATCATGCCCTGGTCGAGGGCGAGGTACCTGTATGAGACCTTGCCGTTCTTAACGTTCACCGAATCGTAAAAACCGTATTCGCCGTACATATCGAAATAGAAGAGCATCCTCCTGATGCACGATATCGCCTCTTCGGGAGTAAAGGCCAGCGAGAGGAAGACGACGTGCGGAGTCGCGACACCTTCGTCCTTGTATCCCTTGAAACCTATCCCGGCTACGCCGAACTCGGTATACCCGCCGTAGCTGCCGTCAGGGGTGGAGCACGGGGAGAATCCCCAGGCCTTATACCCCTTCTGCCTCGCCATCGCGATATGGGCCTGCGCTCCCTTCAGGTCGTTGAGGCCGAGCCCTTTCGGGGCAAGCTCCTTCTCCTTTACCATCAGCGACGGCATCAGGAACTCGAAAAGGCTCCCGCCCCAGCTCGGGACGACCTTCTCGCCTTCGTATGTATAATAACCCTGGTAATATTTAACACCGGATTTCTTCACTTCCTTGCCCTGCGGCTTCTGCGACTGCCACTCCACTTCCGGAGGGAAGGTCCTTGCCATCTTGTACCAGTGGTCCTGCGGGACATCGCCCTTGCCGATCGCCACGAGGCTCGTGAACCTCGCCTCGCCGTTGAGCTGGCCGTAATTATAAGGGGAATATTTGTCCGTATCCCTGTCGAAACCGAGGTTAAGCTGGCCTATCTCCTTATTGTAAAGCGCCGAGAAGTCCATCTCGTCGAGCAGTTTCGAACAGCGCTTACCGAGCTCTTTGTCGAACGCCTGCCTCGCTATTATGAGCCCGCCCGCGAACCACCCGTTATCGACCGATGAGATATACCTGCGCGTGACCTGCAGGTTCGTGGTCGAATGGTAATTGTCCCAGAGGCCGTGCCAGCGGGGCATCTTCTCGACGATATCGAGCGTTGCGGAAATACGACTGACCGCTTCTTCCCTCGTTATGAACCCCATGTCGAAAGCCGCCACTATATTTATGAAATAAAGGCCGGTGTTCGTCGGCGACGTGTAATCGCCTATCGCCCTTTCCGGCGCCATGCATATCCAGTCGAGCGGGAGGCTGCTCCTCTTATCCACGACGTTATCGAAGAATCCCCATGTATCCTTAGCTATGCCCTCAAGCATCTGCCTGTCGGGGCTGGTCAACAGCTCGCCCCTGCGGCCTTCGGCGAGCACCTTATCGGGGTACCGGTTGATATTATCCTTGAGGCCGTTGAAGAAAAGCTCCTTGTCGCCGTAGAACGATATGTCGTCAAGGTATATCTTCCCGCTAATGACGCTCGGCTCTCCCTTGAATATGAACGAAAGCTTGCCCATCTTGTTCATGTCTAGGCCGGGGAATTTTTCCATCGGCACCCTTATCTCCTGCCATTCCGTCGTCGCCTTAACGAGCCCCGAAATTTCGGCTTCCTTGTTCGCGCCGTAACCGTCCTCGAGCGCGAGCCAAAGCTTCTCCGAGCCCTCCGAGCCCTTCATCCAGAAAGATATGCCCTTCGCGGCGCTTATGTCGAGGTCGTTGAGGCCCGTCGACCACGACGCCCTCTCGCCCTTCGGGATATAGAATTCCAGCTCGAGCGAATACCCGGAGGCCGTGCGCCTTATCCTGTTATTGTAGGCGGCCTGCAGGAAAGCCGGTTTCTTCGAAACCAGCGCGGGAGCGCCGCCGATCTCGTTGGGGTCCTTACCGTCGTTGAAATGTTCTATTATCTTAATATCGGAATCTGCGGGGATCCTTACGGGGACCTTGTCCTGGGCGCTCGCCGCGCGCGGCGCGGACAGCGCAAGGCATAGGAAAGCAACGACCGCAATTACATAACGGCGAGACATCATCGATTTTACCCCAGATTGATCTTCAGGAGCACCGGACCTTCGTCGCTGTGCTTGAAGGGTATTATTGCTTCGCCGGACCTGAAAGAGAACTCCAACTTCTTCCCGTCGGCGAATACCTGCTTGGGCTTCTTCTTCAGGGCGACCGTCAATTCACCGTCCGACCTCGGGAAGCCGTGAAGCTCTATATATACCGAACCGCCTTTTTCAAAGGCGCTCAATACCTGTGAGGTGGAGAACATTATCCTAGCTCCGCTCGCGCGGGAGTCCTTGACCTGGACGCCAATGGGTATTATCAGGCCCGTGAGCGGCGGCACCGTCATCTCCGCGCCGTACGGCATCTTCCTTTCCGCCCTCGATTGGGGGTCGGCGAACGTTATATAACCCGACTCCGGCGTCCTGTAATAGTTGGCGACAAAAAGGAACGCATGGCCTTCCCCGAAGAACTCCTGCACGATAAGCCTGCGGTTCGCCGACGAAGCATTGCCGTGTATATCGTCCATCTTAAGGATCCGCGAATATGCCTCTATGTTCTCTTCCGTAGAATATCCGAAAGCCGTGCCGAGTACGAGCGCCCAGCCGCTGCCGAAAGCGTGCCCTGAGGCCCCGCCTAAATGTTTAATGAACCCGCAGACGCTGTCATCCTGCAGGACCGCGACCGGTTCCGTGTTCGGCTCGTTGAATATCTGGACAGGATTCAGCACCGATATCTCCCTTACGTCGAAAAACTCTACGGTCGGCATCCTCGGAGATATCTCCTCTGCCTCACCGAGCTTAAGCGCCTGTTTGATAACCTCGCACGGTTTCATCGAAAGGTCGTATTTCGGCACCCTCGGAAGGATGACGAGATGGCCCCCGCCCAGCGCGTAATTCGCGAGGAGCTTCTGCGACTCCGCGTCCATATATTCGAGCGAGACGGCCCAGACCTGTTTGTATTTCGCGAGGTCCTTCGGTTTTGCCTGTTCGAGGTCGACTATGTCGTAATCGCAATTTATCATCTTCAGGACCTTTGCCATCCCCTCGTAGAAGACGCTGTCCCTTATCGCCTTGGGATTGTAGCTGAGACCCGTCTTTGAAAGGTCGCAGGAATTGACCAGCTCGGTCGCGTAATAGGGCTTATAAAAGACCAGCGCGACTTTCGATTCCGCCTTCGCCCTGCATGCCAGCGTGCCGTAGGACGAAGCGAGCTTGCCGAACCTGCGGATGACCGGATACAGCGGAGATTCCCTGCCTTCATGGTCGAGCGGCGTCTGCCAGTAGAATGTCGGGCCTACGGCGGACTTGCCCTTCGGGTTCTTGCCCTGCGAGAACATGTAGAAATTCATTCCTGCGGCGCCGTATGCAAGCGCCGATTTATAGAAGAGCTCGAGCTCATCCGGATATGTCACGACAGTGTGCTCCCTCGTGCCGGCCTGCATCTCGGCAACGAACGTGGGCCCCCTGTTGCCCTGCATCGCGCGGGCGAACTGCTGGATAACGGCCGCGTCGTGGAAATTCCTGTAAGATACGTTCTCGGGTATATGGTCGACGGCGAGGATTATCTTCGGGTACATCTTCGCGACATCCTGGTACATCGTTACATTGAGCGGAAACTCTACCGCGCGTCCCCAGACCCATCCCGGGAGGTTATGCGTGAACGGCAGGGTTATGCCCCTCTTAGATGCCTCCTTAATAAGGTGCTCGAGATACATCGCGTAGTAGCTGCGCCAGAACATATGCCAGTCGATGTCGGCGGCAAGCTCGGCCGGCTTCGATATGTTGCCGGAAGGAGGCACGACCGACGAGAAGCTCTTGTATTTCGTCCTGTAGAGCGCGTTGAGCCTGTTTATTTTCTTGTATTTCTCGGAAAGGAACTTCTTGTAATAGTCGAGCGCGACGGGGTTGTAGTCGGCCTCCCTGTCGAGCCACGTGAAGACGCCTATCTCGTTGCATACCTGCATCGATATTATTATGCCGTTCGGCTTGTTTACGGAGTTGTTCCTGATTATCTCGAGGATCTTGTCGTACCATAACCTCGCGTACTTCAGGTATGTCGGGTGCATCAGCGTCACGCGCGCGTGGGAGAACGGCTTGCCGTCCCTGTTCAATGAAAGGATCTCGGGGTGCGTCGAAAGCAGCCACTGAGGTATACCGTGGTCCATATATTCTGCGAGGATATAGGGGCCCGGCTTGACTATCAGCTGCAGGCCGTTCTTCCTGCACAGCTCTATGAACCCGAGCAGGTTCCTCTGCGGGTTCATGTGGCCCGAGAAATCGAATTTGCCTTCCTCGTATTCGTGCCAGTCCCACGGGATATACGTGCTTACGGCATTGAGGTTTGCCGCTTTGGCCTTCTTCAGGTGCGCCGGCCAGTTCTCCGGCCTTATCCTGAAATAATGGACCTCCCCCGAATAGAGGTAGGTGTCTTCCGTACCCAGCTTAAAGCTGTCTTCGTCGAATTTGAAATCCATGCTCTATCAGTCTCTCGCGAACCCTATGTTGTCTATGTATACCGTCCCCGCCTTGGGCCTCGAGACGGAATCTTCGAACACTATCGTAAACTCCGTCATCTTTCCGAAATCTTTTATGCCCTGGAAGCTCGAGAACGGCACTTCCACGGGCGCCCACGTCCCGCTAATCTGCGTGATGTACGCCTTCCCGACCTCGCCGTTGGCGTTCTTCAACTCCACTTTCAGCTTCTGGGGATAACCTTTCGCCTCGTCGCCCTTGATGTACAATACGAGCTTGTTATAGTACGAGGCGTCTACGTCCCCGAGTTTCATCCAAAAACCGTTATATGCGGGGTTCGGGGAATCCACGTCGTAGTCGAGCTGAAGCGAAAAACCGTCCTTGCCGTATTTTTCGTCGGGATTGAACGACATCTTAGTTCCCTGGCTCGGGTCGTTCGGGTCTTTGTCCCACGAACCGAAATCCCCGCCGACATTGTTGGGCTTATCGCCGGTGTTAAAATCCGCTATAACCATCTCTTTGCTTGGCGCTGCCGCCGCAGGCGCAGGTGCCGGAGCCGCCGGAGCCGAAGGCGCAGGCGTCTCGACAGGCTTAGCCGGCGAGACGGGGGCGGGCTGCACGGCTACGTCGATCTTAGGCGCAGCCGTAGATATATCCGCAGAGGGTTGGGCGGTCGGCGTCTTCTGCTGGCTGCACCCTAAAACAGCCGCCGAGACCAGAAAAATGCCTATGGTAATTACAAAATTCTTCATGACTACTCCCTCCATTTTTACGGGTGGATCGGAAAAACTTAGGAAAATCTTTTAACGATTATATTATAAAACCTTATTAAAGTCAAACCTAAAATATAAAGGTTATTTGCCCTTTTCAAGGTCGTCGGAAAGGATAATCGCTTCCGCGATCTGGCGCATGGTTTTGCGAAGGCTCATCGCCTGTTTTTGTATCCTCCTGAAAGCGTCTTCTTCTCCTAACCCCTTACGCATCAATATGCCCTTTGCCCTCTCGACGAACTTCCTTGTTTCGAGCTCTTCCTGTATTATCTTGGACCTGACCATGATCTGGGCGTTCTCTATCGCGACAGCCGCCTGGTTCGCGACGGCCGTAAGGACATTGGCCTCCGTCTTGGAGAACTTATGCGGCGTCGAGGTATATGCGTTCAGGACGCCTATGACCTTGCCCCTTACAGTCATCGGTACCGACAGCAGGGAGCAGAGCTTCTCGCTCTTCGCGATGTCCCTGTTCACGTACCTTTTGTCTTCGCGGACATCGGGGACGGCTATCGGCTTGCCGTCCTTTGCCACAATGCCGGCTATGCCTTCGCCTATCTTTATGTTCGGCTTCTTGTTGTAAGCCTCACTGACGCTCTGCGTCGCGCGTATGACCAGCTCGCCCTTCTGTTCGTCGAGCAGCATGAGCGAGCAGATCTTGGAGTCCATGACCTCGGCGGTCACCATGACGATAAGCCGAAGGATGTCTTCCAGGTACAGGTTCGAGGCTATCGTCTGGCTTATCTTCGAGAGCGCCTCTATCTGCTTCTCGTAAGCCGAGGACTTCGGCGCTTTTACCGGGGCTTTGCGCGTCATAGTATCGACAGGTACTCCTTAAGCTCGTAGTCCGTAACGCGGGCCCTGTATTTGTCCCATTCGATCTTCTTGTTCTCTATGAAAGTATGGAAAGCGTGCTCTCCGAGCGCCTTCCTGACGACCGCGCTCTTCTCGGTCTCGAGGATCGCCTCGTAGAGGTCTCCCGGGAGCGGCCTGATGCCGCGCTTCGTCCTCTCCTCGGGCGTGAGCTCGAAGACGTTCTCTTCGGTCGGCGGCGTCAGTTCGTATTTCTTCTCTATACCCTCAAGGCCCGCGGCCAGCATAACACTGAACGCGAGATAGGGGTTGCATGCCGGGTCCGGCGAGCGGTATTCGACGCGCGTCGCCTTCTCTTTGCCCGGCTTGTACTCGGGTATCCTTACGAGCGTCGAACGGTTCCTCTTCGCCCACGCGATGTATACCGGCGCCTCGTAGCCCGGCACGAGCCTCTTATACGAGTTGACCCACTGGCTCGTTACCGAGGTTATCTCGCGCGAATGCTTCAGGATGCCGGCTATATAATGTTTCGCGGTCTTCGACAGGTGGTACTTGTCCTTCGCGTCAAAGAACGCGTTCTTGTCGCCCTTGAACAACGACTGGTGGACATGCATCCCGGAGCCGTTCATCCCGTATACCGGCTTCGGCATGAACGTCGCGTAAACTCCGTATTTCTGCGCGACTTCCTTTACCGTGACGCGGTATGTCATGGCGGCGTCCGCCATCGTCAGCGCGTCGGTATAACGGAGGTCTATCTCGTGCTGGCTCGGCGATACCTCGTGGTGGCTGTATTCGACGCCTATGCCCATCGACTCGAGCATCAACACCGTATCGCGCCTTAAGTCGGCGGCCGGGTCGGGCGGGGTCAGGTCGAAATACCCGCCGTTATCGAGGAATTCCGTGGAGCTGTTGTTCTTGAAATAGAAGAATTCGAGCTCCGGGCCCACGTAAAATGTGAAACCGAGTTTCGCTGCTCGCTTGAGGTTCTGCTTCAGGATATACCTCGGGTCGCCCTCAAAAGGGCTTCCGTCGGGCCTGACGATATCGCAGAACATCCTCGCGACGGCGAAGTCATCCTTCTGCCTCCAGGGGATCAGGCAGAACGTGTTCGGGTCCGGCCTGGCCATCATGTCGGATTCGTCGATGCGCGCGAAACCCTCTATGGAGGAGCCGTCGAATCCCATACCCTCCTCGAGCGCACCCTCGAGTTCCTCCACGGTTATCGCGAAGGACTTCACGAAACCGAGTATATCGGTGAACCAGAGCCTGATGAACTTCACGTTGGCCTCTTTGGCCATCTTCAGTACATATTCCTTGTCCTTAACCGACCTCGTAGCCATCTCGGATTCTCCTTTTTAATACTTGTTCGTTATCGGTATCCTGCGGTCCCTGCCAAAGGCCTTGGGCGTTATCTTAACGCCGGGAGGGCTCTGGCGCCTCTTATATTCGTTCCTGTCTACCATCGTTATGACCTTCTTTACGGTCTTGGGGTCGAAACGCTGCGCGATTATCTCCGCGGCTGACTTGTCCTCTTCGACATAGAGCTTCAGTATCGCGTCGAGGACGTGGTAAGGCGGGAGGGAATCCTGGTCTTTCTGGTTCGGTTTCAGCTCCGCCGACGGCGCCCTCTTTATGGTGGTAACGGGTATTATCTCTTTCCTTGCCACCGCATTCCTGTATTCGGCAAGCTGGTATACGACCGTCTTCGGGACGTCCTTTAGCACGGCAAAACCCCCGGCCATGTCGCCGTAGAGCGTGCAATAACCTGTGGACATCTCGCTCTTGTTGCCGGTCGTAAGGACGAGCCACTCGAACTTGTTCGAAAGCGCCATGAGGATGTTCCCGCGTATCCTCGCCTGCAGGTTCTCCTCGGCTATGTTCGGCTTCGCGTCCCTGAACTCCTTCTTAAGTATCCTCATATACGACTGGTACAGCACACTTATCGGCATCGTCAGGACTTTTATCCCGAGGTGCTTGGCTACGGCAACGGCATCCGACCTGGTCTCTTCCTTCGTATACATCGAAGGCATCGTGACCGCGGTGACATTGTCCTTGCCTAACGCGTCGGCCGCTATGCACGCGACAAGCGCGGAATCTATGCCGCCGCTGACGCCGATGACCGCCTTCTTGAAACCGTTCTTGGCCACGTAATCCCTCGTGCCGGCCACGAGCGCCTTGTAGATCTCTTCGATGCTGCCGAGTTTCTCTGTCCTGCGCGGCGGGAACGGGGGCCTGATCTTGACCTCGCACTTCTTCAGGGATACCTCCTTGCTCCTGTAATCCCCTCCCGCGCCTTTCCTCTTCGGCGCTTTCCTGTACTTCAGGTACTCCTCGACGTTAAGGTCGAAGAGCACGATATCTTCCTCGAACTGCTTGCCGCGGGCGAGCACGCTGCCCTTCCAGCCGACTATCATGCTGCCGCCGTCGAAAACAAGCTCATCCTGTCCGCCCACGAGGTTATCATACAGTATTATCGACGCGGTATCCTGGGCCCTCTTTATAAGCATGTTCTCGCGCGCTTGCAGCTTGCCGGAATGGTACGGCGAAGCCGAAATGTTTATCATGACCTGGGCACCCATATCCATCGCTTCGAAGCTGGCGGGGCCGTTGCCCTCCCAGATATCCTCGCATATGTTAACGCCTATCTTCAGGCCTTCGAATTTGAATACAAATGACTCGTCTCCGGACTTGAAGTAGCGTTTTTCGTCGAAAACACCGTAGTTCGGGAGCATTATCTTGTGGTATATATGGATGAGTTCCTTGTCGCGGATCAGCGCGGCTGAATTATATATGCCGTCCTTGCCCCTGTCGAGGCAGCCGACTACGGCTATGATATTGTCCGTCTTATGGACTATATCGTTGAGGGCCTTGGCGGCGTCATCAATGAATTGGGACTTCAAAAGCAGGTCTTCTGGGGGATATCCGGTCAAAGCGAGTTCAGGGAGGATCACTATGTCACAACCCAATGATCTTGCGTCACTTATGTACTTAATTATCTTTTCCTTATTGCCCTGGAGGTCCCCAACGGTCGGGTTTACCTGGGCCATCGCAAATCGGATTGGGTCCATTTTCACCTCTCTAATTTAGCCTCTTATTATAACAAAAATCCGTAAAAATGCAAGTAAAGAAATTTTATTGCTTTTACGCTTTTATTGGGATAGAATCATCGAAAAAGGGGAACTATCCGTGAGAAAAACCGTCCTGTTATGCGCCGTAATGCTGCTTTTGTCCGCGAACCTGTGGGCCGATACCTTATTGTTCAAGTCGGGCAAGAAAGTCGAAGGAAATATCAAGTCGGTGACCGGCGGATCCGTCACGGTAGAGATATTCGGCGTCACCGAGATGACCTACGACCTCGCGGATGTACAGGAGATAAACGGGCAGGCGGTTGAACTGCAGCCTGCCGACGTCGAGACGCCTGTCTCCGAAACATCTGCCGCCGGACCCGAGCCGGCCCCTGAAGTGACGGAAGAGTCCCCGATCGTCGAGGAAGAACCCGCTGCGCCGGAAATAACGCTTTCGGAGAAAGAGCAGGCGATGCTCGGCGCGGGGCTTATTGCCGCGGTAATGGCTTTCCTCGGGATAATACTGCTGGCCGGCCTTGCCATTTACGTATTCTGCTCGCTATGCCTGCAATTGATAGCCAAGAAGACCGGGACGGAGCCTGCATGGCTGGCGTGGATACCCGTGGCGAACCTATTCCTGTCGTGCAAGATAGGCGGATTGAGCTACCTGTGGTTGCTGGCTTTCCTGGTGCCGTTCGTCAACGTGCTTGTATCTATCTATATCTGGTACAGGATCTCCGAGGCGAGAGGCAAATCCGGATGGCTGGCCCTGCTTATGCTTGTCCCCGTTGCGAATTTTGTCTTTATGGGATACCTTGCCTTCTCGAGGAGTGAAGCAGGGACGGTCCCGCCACCTGTTAAAGGTGAGGAGCCAGCAAGCCCTTTTCAGGACCGCCCCTATAGGCCCCCTCTCGAATAAACCTCAGATGTCGAAATAGAGGTAGAACTCGTACGGATGCGGACGCATCCTGACCGAATCTATCTCCTTCTTCCTCTTATACTCTATCCATATATCGATGACGTCCTTCGTGAAGACCCCGCCCTTAAGCAGGTAATCGTGGTCCACCTCGAGCGCGTCTATGGCGCGGCGAAGCGACGACGGGACGGTCGGTATCTTACTGAGCTCTTCCCCTTCCAGTTCGAAGAGGTCCTTGTCGTTCGGTTTGCCCGGGTCTATCTTGTTCTGGATGCCGTCAAGTCCGGCCATAAGCATCGCGCTGAAGGCGAGGTAGCCGTTGCATGACGGGTCCGGGGGCCTGAACTCGATCCTCTTCGACTTCGGGCTGTCGCTGTACATGGGTATACGTACGGCTGCCGAGCGGTTGCGGGCCGAGTAGACGAGGTTGACGGGCGCTTCGTATCCCGGGACGAGCCTCTTGTATGAGTTCGTCGTCGGAGCGCAGAACGCCATGAGGCTGTTCGCGTGTTTCAGCAGGCCGCCGATATAATACTTCGCGGTCTGGCTCAGCAGCGCGTAGCCGTTCTTGTCGAAGAACAGGTTCGTGCCGTCCTTCCAGAGGCTCTGGTGGCAGTGCATGCCCGAACCGTTGTCGGCAAAGAGCGGTTTCGGCATGAATGTAGCGACCATGCCGTTCTTCTTAGCCATGTTCTTGATGATGTATTTGTACATCAGCAGGTCATCGGCCATCTTCGTGAGCTTGTTGAACTTTATGTCTATTTCGCACTGGCCCGCGGTCGCGACTTCGTGATGGTGGACTTCGATATTCAGGCCCGCTTCCTTCATCTTCAGTATCATGCGGCTTCGAAGATCCTGCAGAGAATCGTGCGGCGGGACGGGGAAATACCCTTCCTTGAAACGCACCTTGTATCCGAGGTTCGGGTCTTCCTTGCGGCCGGTGTTCCAGTCGCCCTCGTCGGAATCGATGAAATAGTAGCCCGAGTTCTCGTTCTGGTCGAAGCGGACATCGTTGAATATGAAGAACTCCGCCTCAGGCCCGAAGTAAATGCTGTCGGCTATGCCGGTGTCCTTCAGGTACTTCTCGGCCTTCTTCGCGATATAGCGCGGGTCGCGCGAATACGGCCTGCGGTTCAGCGGGTCGTAGATATCGCATATGATGCTGAGCGTCGGGACCTCGCATACCGGGTCGACGACGGCCGATGTCGGGTCCGGTATCATTATCATGTCGGATTCCTGTATCTTCTGGAAACCGCGTATCGACGAACCGTCGAACCCTATGCCGTCCACCCATATCGAGCGGGTGATGTCGTCCATCTCGAGAAGCTCCGACGCCGGTATCGAGAAATGCTGCCATAATCCGGGCAGGTCGTTGAACTTGAAGTCGATTATCTCGATCTTCTTGTCTTTGATCAGCTTCATCGCGTCGCGGGCGGCTTTCTCGTTGAAAGAGCCGTTCGCCAACGGATTTTTTGTCTTCACTTCCGTTATTGCTGCCTTCTTCTTTGCCATGCTGGCTTCCTCCTTTTAATTGATGCGAAAAGTGTACCGCTTGAATGTTAAATCCATATTACAAACATGTTAAATATCAGCCTATCGCGGGGCAGCTCTTCTCCCCCGTCCTTATCCGGATGCATCCGTTCAGGTCGAGCACGAAGATCTTCCCGTCTCCGACATGGCCGGTGCGCGCGCCTTCGAGTATCGCGTCAACCGCGGGTTTCACGAACTCTTCGTTGACGGCTATCTCCAGCTTCACTTTCCTGAGCAGGCTGCCGGCTTCCTTGTGGCTCCTGTATATCTCGGATATGCCTTTCTGCCTGCCGCGGCCCATTACAGGGGTGACGGTCACGAGATGTATCTCCTGCTCCTCGAGCTTGGCCATCACTTCGTCCAGCCTGTCGGGCTGTATTATCGCGATTATGTACTTCATGGCTCCTTAATCCCCCTATCAGTTGTTATGATTTACATGCTATTCAAGCACCGTATATCCCGCTTCGCGGTGCTGGCTAAGGTCCAACCCGATGCGCTCATCCTGCTGCGATGCCCTGACTCCCATTACCGCGGTAAGCACCTTAAGCAGCACGAATGTGACGACGAACGAATACACCGCCGTGATTATCACGGCCTTGAACTGTATCAGGAACTGCGCCGGATTGCCGTAGAATAACCCGTCCGCGCCGGCAGGGTTCACGGCTTTCGTGGCCCATAAGCCCGTCGCGAGCGCACCCCAGATGCCTCCGATGCCGTGCACGCCGAATGCGTCGAGCGAATCGTCATAACCGAACTTTACCTTCAGCAGCGCGACGGCCATATAGCAGAAGACCGATACGCCGAGCCCTATCCATAAAGCGCCTATCACATTGACGAAACCCGCGGCGGGGGTGATGGCAACAAGGCCTCCGACCGCGCCCGTTATGATGCCGAGCACCGTCGACCGCGAGTTGAATATCCAGTCGAGAAGCGCCCATGTGAGCCCTGCCGCTGCGGCGGCTACGTGCGTAACCACGAACGCGTTCGTCGCCAAAGAGCCGGACCCCAAAGCGCTACCGCCGTTGAACCCGAACCATCCGAACCACAACAGTCCCGCGCCCAGAACCGCGAACGGCAGGTTATGCGGGGGCGATATCTTATCCGGATAGCCGTGGCGTTTCCCCAATACGAGCGCGCTTGCGAGCGCGGCGATCCCTGCGTTGACATGGACTACCGTGCCTCCGGCAAAATCGAGCGCGCCGTCGGCCCTGAGGAAACCCCCTACGCCCCACACCCAGTGGCAGACAGGGTCGTATACGAGCGTCGCCCATAGCAGCGAGAAGACGCAGAACGTCGAGAACTTCATCCTCTCGGCGAACGCGCCGAGTATGAGCGCGGGCGTGATTATCGCGAACATCGCCTGGAATATCATGAACGCCTGGTGCGGGACAGTCGCGGCATAAGCCGGGTTGGGTGCCAGCCCGACGCCCTTGAGCCCGAACCAGTCGAGCCCTCCGATTATGCCTTTGACATCCGGCCCGAACGACAACGAATATCCGAAAAGTACCCATTGCACCGTTATCAGGCACATCAGCATGAAGCACTGCATAAGTATCGAGAGCACGTTCTTGCGGCGGACCAGTCCGCCGTAAAAGAACGCGAGCGCCGGCGTCATCATAAGCACCAGCGCGGACGACGTCAGCAGCCACGCGGTATCGCCGGTATCGACCGCGGCAGGGGTGATCTCTTCCGCGGCCACTACCGTCGCTATGACGGTAAACAGCAGGAAAGCCGCGAAAAACCAGAACGGCGGGCTTTTGAATACCTTCAGCATTTCAACTACCTCCTCCTTTTCTTCAATTGCGTATCCAATTGGCAACATTCGGGCAAAAAAATCACTTGATGCCCAGCTTCTCCTTGACCACGCCGGCATAGACCCTGTTGATGCGGTTGGTCTTGAACCAGCGTTCCAGGGTCGACGGCTGAATGTCGACCCTTTTCGCGAGATCATAGAGAGTATAGCCCCTGTCCTCCTTCAGCCTGCGTATCTTCTCTATCAGCTCCTTATCAAGCATTGGCTTAAATGGCGCCGTCGCCTTTTTCTCCGGTGCGTATCCTGACCGTATCCTCGACGGGATATATGAAGATCTTCCCGTCTCCGATCTCGCCGGTCCTCGCGATGCCGGTTATCGCCTTCACGAGCTTATCGGCATCGGCGTCCTTGACGACGATCTCGATCTTGATCTTAGGAAGGAAATTCACCTTATACTCCCTTCCCCTGAACTGCTCGGTGAGCCCTTTCTGGCGGCCGTGCCCCTCTATGTGGGTGACCATCATCCCGGGGTAACCGAACTTATCCAGGGCCTCGGTGAGCTCCTCCAGTTTCTCTACGCGGACAACCGCTTCTATCTTCTTCATCTTATTGGCCCTCCCTAATTGCTGTACGTATAAAAATTAGGATAAGCGGGCGTACCGTGTTCCGGGATATCCAAGCCCTTGAGTTCCTCCTGCGGCGAAACTCTTATGCCGAAGAACTTATCCATCAATTTGAACCCGATGAAACCCAGCGCGAATGCCCACGAAACACAGACGGCAGCTCCGATGAGCTGGGCTATCAGCTGGCTGTATCCTCCGCCGTATAACAGCCCCTTCACGAAAGGTTCCGATGTCGAGCCGAGCCCGTACGTCCCGTCGGCAAATATACCGACGCTTATAAGGCCCCAGACACCGTTAAGCCCGTGCACGCTGACGGCGCCTACCGGGTCATCGACGCCCCTGTTCTCCCAGAAATACACGCCGACGACCACTATGGCCCCGGCCACGGCACCTATGGCAACGGCGGCCCATGCCTCTATCCACGCGCAGGGCGCCGTGACGGCGACCAGGCCCGCAAGGCAGCCGTTAAGCATCATGCCGACATCCCATTTCTTTGTTTTGAGGTATACGAGCAATATCGCGACCGCCGCGCCTGCGGCTGCCGCAAGATTGGTGTTGACGGCCACTACCGCTATCCTCAGCTGGTGGGCGGAGAACGTGGAGCCCGGGTTGAACCCGAACCACCCGAACCATAGTATGAAGGTACCCAGCGCGGCAAGCGTGATGCTGTGGCCCGGGATAGCCCTCGGCTTCCTGTCCTTATCGAACTTTCCGAAACGCGGGCCAAGCACTAATGCGCCGGCGAGGCCCACAAAACCGCCTATCGTATGGACGACACCGGAGCCTGCAAAATCGACATGGCCGGCGCCGAAGGGCAGCTTCGAAAGCCACCCGCCTCCCCATACCCAGTGCCCGTATATAGGGTATATGACTGCCGTCACAAGGATGCTGTAAAGGAAATAGGCCTTGAATTTCAGCCTTTCCGCCACGGCACCGGAAACAATTGTCGCTGCGGTCCCGGCGAACACGAGCTGCCAGAAGAACATCAGATATCTTCCGACATCATAGTTCTCGCCGTGGAGGAACCATCCTGAAGTACCTATAAGCCCCCTGTAATCGTTGCCCATCATCAGGGCAAAACCGAAGGCCATGAAGATCAGCGACGCCATGACAAAGTCTATCGTATTCTTTGCCATGAGGTTCGTGGCGTTCTTCGCCCTGCAGAAACCGGCCTCGACCATCGCGAACCCGGCCTGCATGAAGAAGACCAGGAATCCGCAGACGAGGATCCAGACGTAATCGACCGGAGAATTCGGGTTCTTGGCCAGCGTCTCCGCGCCGCTCGGGTCCTGCGCGAACGCCAGGCAGGCCATCCCTATAGTTACCGCGAATATCGCGAGAAATGCCGTTATTTTCCTAAACATGGGTCACCTCTATTTCTTCCTGAACATCTTGCTGAACACGTCAAAATCGACATCGAACTGTATCGTTACCGTGTCGGCAAGGTTGCGGTTGTTGTAACGTTCGTAACCGACGAGCATCGAGACGTTGTCCGAGAACTTCCACGAACCGCCGAAGTTCCACGAGCCGTACGCGCTCCTGGTACCCTGATATTCCACGCAGAGCCAGAGCTTAGGCGAGATCTCGTTCATCGTCCTCTCCCACGCGCCGAAGAAACCGTCGTTGTCCTTCTCGCCGTCCTCGTTAAGCAGCAGCTCGTCGTTGCCGTAGAAATAGCCCGCCGAGACCCTTCCGAGGTCGAGATCGCCGGCCTTGAACGTCTTCGCGGCCTTGCCGTATACTATATCGTAATTTGTCCTGTCTTTCTTGGTGCCTATATCGTAAGCGCCCACAGCCAGGGCCGGGAAGAACTCCCCGAAAGCGCCTTCCGGTATCCCACCTTTTGCGTTGAAATACATCGGGTAATCGTCCAGGTCACCGAGCCCTGTCTTGTGGTCGAAACCCGCCTCAATATTGAACTTTTCGAACGGCAGGATGCCGACCGTGAGGCCTTCGTTGGTTACCGTGTCGGGCCTGTTCCCGGCCGAGTCCCTCTCCGTCGGGAGGTACATGTCGCCCGTGATGTGCATTACTCCGTAGGCCTGGATGTCCGTGGAAGGGGCCCATATGTGGGTAGACGCGGTAGCAAAGACCGAAGCGGGTACCGATATCAGCATGACAAACAAAGCCGCACTTATATATCTTTTCATCTTTTTTCGCCTCCATTTGACGTATCAGATCAGTCTTGGGTTATACATCGCCTTGATCTTCAGTGACCTGTCGACGCCGATGTCGTCAAATGCCTCGGAACTCGCCCTGCAAATCGGGCAGCTCTTCGGGGGCGCTTTACGATGTGTGATATATCCGCACTTAGCGCACCTGTACTTGCCTTTTGGCTCTTCCATTGCTGACTCCGGTTTCTTGTCTTTACACGGGTAAGTATAAGGATGGATGTTAAATCTGTGTTACGGGCAGGTTAAATCTTCATTGCGGAAAAGGGCGGGATACCGGCTATAAGCTTAACGCCTGAAATTTAACGTCGTGCGAAGAGCCGATTTATGACGGAATTGCTTATTCTTGCTGTGAGTAATAATGAAAGGCCGAGCGAAACCAGGATTTCAGGCGATGAACTTGTAGCCGATGTTGCGGATAGTCTCGATGAAGGTATGCCTGCGGTCCTCTATCTTGGAACGCAGGCGGCGGATATGGACATCCACCGTGCGGGTGCCGCCGTAGTAGTCGTAGCCCCAGATCTTGTCCAGGAGCTGGTCGCGCGAATAGACACGGCCCTTGTTCGACGCGAGGAACTTAAGCAGCTCGTACTCCTTGAAGGTAAGCTCTATCTTGCTGCCGTTGACCGTCACCTCGTACCTTGAGATGTCTACGACGAGGTCGCCGGCTTTGATCACGTCCTTGGAATCGGTCGGGATGACCTTCTTCAGCAGGGCCCTTACCCTCGCGACAAGTTCGGACGGATTGAACGGCTCGAATATGAAATCTCCCACGCCCGGGATGCCGTCGAGCGCCTGCATCCCGCCTTCCGGCAGCAGCGCGAAGACGGGCGTCTCCCTGAGGAACCTGTCTTTCCTGAACGCGCGGAAGACAGCCTGCGCATCGAAATTCTTAGGGCAGGTGAAATCCAGCAGTATGATGTCCGGGCGGCGTTCCAGAGCCTCTTCGTACACCGCCTTTAAGCCGGTATCCTCCGAAAAATAGACCTGGTAGTCGGCTTCCTTAAGCGCCTTGCGCGCGCGTTTAATGCCCTCGTCTTCGATGCCGAGGATAAGTATGCCACTCATAGCTTCACCGCCGTGACCGTTATGCCGTTCCTGCCGGCAAGTGCTATCGTCTCGTCCTTTTCGATTATGAGCGTCTTATTAGCCTCTATCGCGAGGCATGAGGCCTTCGCCTCGGCCATTGAAACGACCGTCTGCGGCCCGACGACGGGAAGGTCGAACTTCATGCTCTGTTTAGGGCGGGCAACCTTTATGACGGTCCCTCCCGGCCCCGCGAGCCGGCCTGCGCGCAGTATCATCGCGTCGGTGCCTTCGATGTCCTCGACCGCTATGACCGCCTTCTCCTTGACGAATATCGAAAGGCCTACGTCGAGTCCCGCGATATCCTTGGCTATCTTCAACCCGAACCTGATATCCTCTTCCTGCGCCTGTGAAGGGCTTTGCCCGGGAGTCAGCACTCCGGCCCCGGGAAGGAGGTCCTCGAGGAAGAGCGTCGAATCGAGCAGCTCTACGCCCGCCGACCTCAGCGTCGAAGTTATCAATGACAACAGCGTATCATCTTTCCTGTCCAGCGCCTTGACGAGAATGGATTTCATGAGGCCGTCGATCTTGAGCGCCTCGTTGAATATGCGGGATTTTGTTATGCCGCCGGCCATCACGGCTTTCCTGACGCCTTCGGACTTGAATATTTCGAGGACTTTTGAGAGCTCGCCGAGCTTTACCCAAAAGAACTTGTCGGCGATGCCGCCGACCTCGGGTTTCGTCTCGCCTTCTATGCCTACGGCGACGACATGCAACCCTTTAGCCTTGGCGGCTTTCGCGAAAATGACGGGAAAATCGCTTTTTCCTGCGATCAATCCTATGGTGTCCATATTTATCTATCTTGATATGCCCCGTTCAGAGGCAGTGACAAATTCCACGAGGTAATCTATTTCGGAGCATTTTGGGACATCTGACTTTATCTCTTCCAGGGCATGGGATACCGTCAACCCCGAATTAAAGAGGATCTTAAAGGCCTTCTTGAGGGCATTGCGGGACTCCTGGGGGACCTCGGCCCTTTCGAGGCCGACCGTATTAAGGCCGTATATCTTAAGCGGATGGCCGTCGCTCATCGAAAAAGGCACCACGTCCTGGGTCACCTTTGAGCAGCCTCCTATTATGGCAAGCTTCCCGATGCGCACGAACTGGTGGACCCCGGTAAGCCCGCCGATATCAGCCCTTTCTTCAACGGTAACATATCCGGCGAACGTGCCGCAATTGGCTATTATGGCCCTGTCCTTTATCACGCAATCGTGCGCCACATGGCAATACGCCATCAAAAGCACGTTATTTCCGATGACCGTGGAGGAGTCCTTGTCGGTACCCATATTTACCGTGACGTATTCACGGATTATATTATTATCGCCTATCCTGACGTAGCTCTTCTCTCCCTTGAACTTCAAGTCCTGTGTAATCGAGCCGATGACCGCGCCTGGGAATATCTTATTGTCCTTGCCTATCGTAGTGTGCCCGTCTATTACGGCATGCGCGCCTATGACGGTCCCGTCTCCGATCTTGACGCCGGGCCCGATAAAAGCATAAGGGCCGACTTCAACCGAGCCGGCCAACTCTGCCTTTTTATCTACTATCGCTGTAGGATGGATCTTCATTATGTCCTTTTGCCGCTATTCCGACGCCTCTTCGCCGCCGACAAGCGCGAACATGAATTCGCCCTCTGCCACAACTTTCCCGTCCACGCTCGCGACCGCCTTGACCTGCACGGTCTTCGACCTGAGCTTCAGCACTTCGGTCTCGAGGACCAGTTGGTCACCGGGCACGACCGCTTTGCGGAATTTTACCTTGTCCATCGACATGAAGAAGGCGTATTTCCCGAGGTTCTCCCTCTTGTTCAGCATCATCACGCCGGCTACCTGCGCGAGCGCTTCCATTATCAGCACACCGGGCATTATCGGCATGTTCGGGAAATGGCCCGGAAAATAAAATTCGTTCATCGTGACGTTCTTTATGCCGACCGCCCTCTTGTCGTCCTCGAGCTCTATGACCCTGTCTACGAGCAGGAACGGATAACGGTGCGGAAGTATCTTCTTGATGTCGTTTATGTCGAGCGGGGTCCCGACGATACCCGGGCCCTTGCTCTCCATCGCGCCCGCGCGCATGCGCTCCTGCTGCTGCCTGATCTTCTGGAGCAGCCTGATATTGAGCGGATGGCCGGACTTCACGGCTATAACGTGCCCCTTAAGCGCCATGCCGAGCAGGTACAGGTCGCCTATAAGGTCGGATACCTTGTGGCGGGCGAACTCGTCGTCGAACCTGAGCTTGTTCTTTATGACGCCGTCCTTGCCGACCACAAGCGTATTTTCGAAATTCGCGCCCTTGCCGAGCCCCTGGCGCCTCAGCGCTTCGGCTTCGGCTTCAAGGCAAAAGGTCCTTGTCGGGGCTATCTCTTTCTCGTACGTCTCCGGCGTAAGCACGATCGAAACGTACTGCGACCTCAGCATCGGGTGGTCGTAGCTCAGCATATATGAGATCTTGAACTCGGAATCCGGCAATATCGCGAGGACCGTGTCGTCCTCCTCGAGCCAGATCGGCTCCTTTACCGTGAACGACTTCCTCTGTTCGGCCTGCGGTTGTATGCCGGCCTTTTTTATGAGTTCCACGAACGGCGTCGCCGAGCCGTCTATGCCGGGGACCTCGGGGCCGTTTATCTCGACCCTCACATTATCTATCATCATGCCGCTCAGCGCGGACATGAGGTGCTCGATCGTGTGGACCTCTGCGCCGTCGGAAGCGAGCGATGTCCTCCTGAGCTTACGGCTTGCCTCCATCACGTTCGCGATGGACGCCTTAATGACCGGCGAGCCGGGCAGGTCGGTGCGGACGAAACTTATCCCGGCGTTCTGTTCCGCCGGCAAAAGGCGCACCTTCGTCTTCGAGCCCGTATGGAGCCCTGTACCCTCTATCTCAACCGCGTTTTTTATCGTCAGCTGCTGTTCCATCTGCGATCTTGCTCTCCAACTGGTTTATTTTTTCCTGAAGTTTTTTCAGTTCGTCAACAATCTGCGGCAGACGCGACACGAAAGCATTGAGCCTCTTCGCCTCGTCGTGCGGCTTCGCCGGATAACCCGATACGCATATGTTCGCCGGGACCGATTTGGTCACTCCCGCCTGCGCGGCAAGGACAGAATTATCCCCGACCGTTATGTGCCCTACCAGCCCCGCCTGCCCCGCTATGGTGACATTGTTGCCTATGACCGTCGATCCTGAGATCCCCGCCTGCGCGATAATGAGCGTATTCTGCCCGACTATTACGTTATGCGCTATCTGGACAAGGTTGTCGATCTTGGTCCCGCGGCCTATGACCGTCTTGCCGAAGCGCGCCCTGTCAATCGTGACATTCGCGCCGATCTCGACGTCATCCTCTATCACGACGGTGCCTATCTGCGGTATCTTACGGTGCTCGCCGTTGACAGACGCGAAACCGAACCCGTCGCTGCCGACGCAGGTGCCGGGGTGTATGACGACCCTGTCGCCCAATACCACCTTCTCCCTGAGCACGACATTCGGGTATATCAGGCAGTCGCAGCCTATCTTCGCGTTATAACCTACGTACGCTCCCGAATATATTATTGTCCTGTCGCCTACGGAGACACCGTCATCGAGGACAGCATAGGCCTGTATAGCCACATCGCGGCCCAGTTTCACGTCCTTGCCGATGACAGCGGCAGGATGAATGCCGGACGGGAACTGCTGGTCGTTCGGCATCATTATGGAAATTATCTTGGCGAATGCCAGCGAAGGGTTCGCGGTCCTGATAATGGGTTTCGGGGCATCCGCCGTCTCGCGCGATGTTATTATCGCGGCCGCCCGTGTAGTATCCATCAGCGGGGCGTAACGGGGGTTCGCGAGGAACGTAAGGTCGCCTTCCTCCGCTTCCCTTATGCCGCTTATTCCGGTAATGACGGTACCGCTGTCCCCTACTACTTCACCATCTATCAGTTGCGCAATCTCTTTGAGAGTCTTGCGGATAGGCGAACCTTCTCCGGACACTTCTCTATTTCTTTCCCTTTACCTGGTATTTGTCGTTGAGTATCTTCAGGACACGGGCGGTCATGTCGTCGCTCTCGTTCCCGAAAAGGACCATCCTGCTGTCGATAATATACTTGTAGTTCTCTTTCTTGCCTATCTCATCGACTACGTCCTTGATCTCCTTGAATATGCCCCTGGCCATGTCATCGCGTTCTTTCCTGAGCGCTTCCCTCGAATCCCTGTCGAACTCCTGCAGCTTCTTGAGCTTCTCTTCAACGGCGGCCTGCTTCTTCGCCTTTTCCTTATCGGAAGCCACATCGAGCTCGTCCTTGAGCTTCTTTATCTCCGCGACAAGCTTGTCCCTGTCGCCCTGTTTCGCGTTGCCCTTGGCCTCGAGCTGCTTGTCGAAATCCTTGGTCTTGTTATATTCGTCGAAGACCTTCGCGAAGTCCATATGGCCCAATTTCTGTTCCGCCGCGAAAGAGGAATTGACGGCCGATAATGTCATGGTCACAAAGAACGCTGCTACCAGCAACTTCGATAATGCCCTCATCTTGTTTCTCCTTTCGGTTAAAAAGCCCTGCTGAGGCTAAAATGGAACCTTCCTTTTTTCTTCTCGCCCGGGTCTATCTTCAGAGGATAACCGTAATCGAGCTTTACCGGGCCTACCGGCGTCTTGACCCTTATGCCGGCTCCGGTGGAATATTTGTAATCGCCCTGGCCGAAATCCCCTTCCTTCTCCCACACGTTGCCTACATCGAAGAAGACCGCGCCTTTAAGGAACTCCACCACGGGGAACGTATATTCTGCGCTGGCCACTATCATGGCCTCGCCGCCCAACGGGTCGTTGGTCGCGGGATCCTTGGGGCCGAGGGCCCTTTCCTTATAACCGCGCACCGAATCGGCGCCGCCCGCGAAGAACCTTTCGTATATCGGCACGCTGTCGGAATTCCCGTAAGCGCCGACCGCGCCCATATGCGTGCTAAGCTCAAGGACCTGCTTCTGTATCGGCGAGAAATACGCCATCGCCGACCCGTACCATTTTACAAAATCCTTATCGCCCTGGAACGGGCCGCCCGCGCCCTCGACCGACGCATACGCTATATACCCCTTCGTCGGGCTGTACGACGAATCCCTCGTATCCCTCGTGAAACCGAGCTGGAGGCTCGAGATGTTGTTTATCCCCGCCTCTTTCCTCAGGTCGTTCGTAGCGCCGTCGTCGACGTTCGATATCCTTACCTCTTCGAGCCTGTAGGTCAGGTCGGCCCTGTCAAGATCGTCGAACTCCTTGCCGAGGCGGAAGTCGAAACCCCTTCTCCTCTCATCATAACCGTAACCCGTGCTGCTCGACGACAACCTTGTGTTCTGGTATATGTCGAAACCTAGCAGGTAGGGATAGTCGAATATCCACGGGTCGGTCCAGCTGAGCTGGTAGTCGCGCCTTGTCGTACCGAGCTCGGCCCTTATGACCAGCTGCTGACCGCCGCCGGTGAAGGTCGGCCAGTTCATGATATCGAAATTACGCTGGGTCACCTGCACGAAACCGACAAGCTTGTCGACCGTGGAGAAACCGCCGCCGAACGAGAACTCTCCGGTCTTCGTCTCCTTGACGTCGACGAGCAGGTCCGCCTTGTTCGGCTCCTCGGTCTTCCCGGTATCGAAAGTTATGTCCTCGAAATAACCGAGGTTATACAGGCGCTCCTTCGAGCGCTGGAGCTTCGCGCCGTTGAACGGTTCGCCCGGCTTCAGCCTTATCTCCCTCCTGATGACCTTGTCCTTCGTGCGGATATTGCCGCGTATCTCCACCCTGTTGACGAAGGTCAGGTCGTTCTCGGTTATCGTATATTTTACGTCTATGTTCGAGGTCTCGGGGCTGATGGCCGTCTCGGTCTTGACCACCGCATATATATAGCCCTTGTCGAAATACATCCCCTGTATTATATCCGCGTCGGCGCGCAGGGCTTCCTGGCTGAACGCCTTGCCGACGTTCATCTTGAGCGCCTTGCGCATGTCCTTCTCGCTGATGACCGCGTTGCCCGATATCCCTACGGAGTTGACGAGGTATTTCCTGCCCTCGTCGACCTTTATATGTACGAACAGGAACTTCCCGTCATCGTCGTACTTGAATTCGGGCTCCATCCTGGCGTCGAGGTAGCCGTTCGATTCGTAGAACACCTTCAGCTTATCCATGTCGGTGTCGAAAGCATCCTCGTTGAATACGCCCGACCTTATGAACCACCAGGCGGTCTTCGTCGACATGAGCCTGAGCAGGACGTCCGTCTTGAACGCCTTGTTCCCCTCGAAGGTTATCTTGCGTATCTTGACCCTCTTGCCCTCTTCGACCATTATCGTTACGACGGCCTTATTGGTCGTCGGGTCAAGCCGTATCGCGTAATCTATCTTGGAATGCGTGAAGCCCTTCTTATAATAGAGTTCCCTGATCGCCCTGATGCCTTCCTTTAACTGGCGCTCGTCAAGGATCTCGTCCTGCTTGACCTTAAGCTCCTTCTTGAGCCTTTCATCACGGATGACCTTGTTCCCGGCGAAGATGATCTGGCCGATAGGCGGCTTCTCCGTTACGATGAACACCACCTCGATGCCGTCTGCGAACTCCTTGACCTCGGCCTTTACGTCCGAGAAGAACCCGAGCCCGTATATCCGCTTGATATCCTCGTCAACGGTGCTCTTCTTGTAGGCCTCCTGCGGCTTCGTCTTTACCTTAGACAGGACCAGGGAGGAAGAGACCGTCTTGTTGCCTACGACGAAAACGTTCTTTACCATCCTCTCTACAGCCGGGGCCGGAGCTACCGCCGGGACGGCCGCCGCATCGGGAGCATCCGGGGTATCGGGCAGCGCCACGGTATCCGGAAGTGCCGTTTCCTCGGAAAATACGGGGTTTAAAAGCCCGGTAGAAAGGGCAAGAATAAAGAAGAGTCCAGGAAAGATCTTCATAAAAATCCTCATTTAATCGTCTAATTTAACATACGTGTGAGGCAAAGTAAAGCAAATAATCGGGCTATGCTTCCTGCCTGATCGAAAGGTTCTCGAACCTCGTCAATTCCTTTATAAACGCCAGTTTTATAGGCCCCGTGGGCCCGTTACGCTGCTTCGCTATCATAAGTTCGGATATGCCCCTGTTCTCGTCCGTCGGCGCATAGAACTCTTCCCTGAACAGCAGCAGCACAAGGTCGGCGTCCTGCTCGATGGCGCCGGATTCGCGCAGGTCGGCCAGCTGAGGCCTTTTATCGTCCCTGCCTTCCGGCTTGCGCGAAAGCTGGCTGACGGCGATCAACGGGACGTTGAGCTCCTTTGCCAGCGCCTTCAGCGAACGCGATATATCCGCTATCTCCTGCTGCCTGCCCTCCGAACGCATCGAGGGGCTGTCCATCAGCTGGAGGTAATCCACTATGATAAGTTTCAGGTCGTGCTGCGATTTCAGCCTCCTGGCCTTGCCCCTCAATTCCAGGGCGGACAACGCAGAGGAGTCGTCTATGAATATAGGCGCCTCCGAGAACTTCCCGGCGGCATTCACGAGGTGCGGCCAGTCGGACTGCGAAAGGAAACCGGTCCTTACCCTGCTCGCGTCGACCCTCGCGTGCGAGCAGAGCATTCTCTGCGCGAGCGATTCCTTCGACATCTCGAGGCTGAATATGGCGACCGGCTGTTTCAATGCTATGCCGACATGCTCGGCTATGCAGCATGCCAAAGCGCTCTTGCCCATCGAAGGCCTTCCCGCGACGACTATCAGTTCGCCTTCATGCAGGCCGGATGTCATCTTGTCGAAATCGTCGAAACCGGTCGCGAGGCCTGTTATATTCGTCTTGCGCTGGTAGAGCGAATCTATCGTCTCTATCGAATCTTTGATTATCTCCTTCAGCGAGACGAAACCGCCTTCTATCTTCTTTGACGATATCTCGAAGATCATGCGCTCGGCTTTGTCGAGGAGCTCCCTCGCTTCGTCCTGCCCGTCGTACGCCTCCGACAGGATCGTCGTCGCGCTCGAGATAAGGTTCCTCAGCATGCTCTTATCCTTGACGATCTTCGCGTAATGGCGCACGTTCGCGGCAGTCGGCACGTAAGTGCTCAACGTCGTCAGGTAATTTATGCCTCCGATATCCTCGAGCTCGCCCTTCTTCTTGAGCTCTTCCACGAGCGTTACGAGGTCAACCGCCTTGCTGTTGCTGTAGAGGCTGACTATCGCCCTGAATATGAGCCGGTGGGCCTGTTTATAGAAGGCGTCTTCGGAAAGTATCTCGAAAGCGTGGGAGATCGCCTCTTCCTCGATGAGCATCGAGCAGAGGACCGCCATCTCGGCCTCTAGGTTCTGGGGCGGCAGCTTCTCCAGCGATATGTCCTTGCCTTCCTTATTGGCCATTTACTTTTTGACCACCCAGAGCTTGAGCGACGCGTTTATCTCCGGGTGCAGTTTTACGGGCACCTGGAATATGCCTGTCTGAGTGATATGCTCCTTCAGGTCTATCTTCTTCTTGTCAACGGTAATGCCCTCGGCCTCGAGCGCTTTCTGTATATCGGCGCCCGTCACGGACCCGAAGAGCTTGTCGTCCTTGCCCGCTTCCATCGCGATCGTGACCGACGCCTTCGATATCGCGTCCGCGAGCTTCAACGCTTCCTGCCTTTCCTTCTCAAGGGCTTCCGCCCTCTGCTTCCTGTTCGCTTCGGCAGCTTTTATGTTCTGCTCGGTCGCCGGCAGGGCCAGTTTGCGGGGTAAAAGGAAATTCCTCGCGTGCCCCTCGCTTGCGGATATCAGATCGCCCGACTTGCCGAGACCATCGACATCCTTCAATAATATGACTTTTATAGACATCGTATGACCCCTTCGATTTGACGTAAACCGTTAGACGGATGTGTAGGGAATGAAGGCCGCGAGGCGCGCTTTTTTGATCGCCCTGGCCATCATGCGCTGGTGCTTCGCGCAATTCCCCGAGATCCTCGACGGTATGATCTTGCCGCGCTCGGTAATGAACTTGGACAGCTTCATGATGTCCTTGTAATCTATCGAGTTGATCTTCTCGCCGCAGAACTTGCAGACCTTTTTCCTGAATACCCTTCTCTCTCTTCTTTCCATTTCGTTTCTGTCTTCTCCTCTTTGGTCTTTATATTACGACTGTTAGAACGGGACGTCTTCGCCCTGGGAACCGCCGGGCTGGGCGTCCGGGGATTCGGCGTCGGGGGCGGCGCCCTGTTCCTGCTTGCTGCCCTTGCCCCTGCCGAGGAACTGCACCCTTTCGGCGATCACTTCCGTAGCGGAACGTTTTTCGCCCTGCGGGGTCTCCCAGCTCCTGCTCTGTATCCTGCCTTCCACGAAAACGGGGCTTCCCTTCGAAAGGTATTCCCCGCACGATTCGGCCATCTTAGCCCAGACGACCACCTTTATATACGATACCTCTTCCTTCTTCTCTCCCTGCTGGGTATATACCCTGTTCACCGCTATCGTGAACGTCGTCACCGCGCTGCCGCTCGGTATGTACCTGAGCTCCGGGTCGCGCGTAAGGTTCCCTATCAGAAATACTTTGTTTAGGCTAGCCATCGCCTGCCCTCCTATGCGGCTTCGTGGATGAAAATTACGGCCCTGAGTATGGACTCGTTTATCTTGTACAGCCTTTCCATCGCCGTGATAGAGGAGGTCTCGGCCGTGAAATATACGAGCAGGTAACGGCCCTTCTTGTCCTTCTTTATCATGTATGCGAGGTCGCGCGTGCCGAGGTCCTCTTTAGCGTCCACCTTGCCGCCGTTCTTGGCTATGACGTCAAGTATAGAGGTTGTAAGTTTCCCGTACTCCTCGTCGGTCAGGTTCGGTTTCAGTATGAACAACCCTTCGTATTTCTTCATCTTCATTCCTTTCTATTCTTAACGTTGAACAAGTTCGCGGCGCGTTCGGCGCCGTCCTTGACCCATGTCTCGCAGCATTCCACTGCCTTCTCTATGGCACATCCGAGCGTTTCGGTCTCGCTTTTCGTGAAAGGCGAAAGGACATAACCGCTTAACGCGGGGCCTCCGCTGCGGCTTATGCCTACCCTCAGGCGCGCGAAATCGCAGCTCCCGAGATGCTCTATTATGGAAGCAAGGCCGTTGTGCCCGCCCGCAGAGCCTTCGGCGCGGATCCTTATTATACCGAGCTCAAGGTTCACGTCATCGCAGATGACGAGTATTTCCGCGGGTTCCGCCTTCCTTCGCGAAGAGAGCGACCTGACCGCCTGGCCCGACCTGTTCATATATGTCTGGGGCAGTGCGATCGTGACTTCCTCTCCGCAAACCTTGCCTTTTCCAACGAGCGAATCATACGCTTTGGAACTTAACCTTATGCCGTGCTTATCGGCCAACGCCGAAGCTGCCATGAACCCGACGTTGTGCCGCGTCCTTTCGTACTTCGTTCCCGGATTACCCAGGCCGACGATCAATTTCATCGGGCCGTTATTCCTTCTTCTCCTTGGCCTTGGCCTTCGCCGCTTCTTCCGCAGCTATCTCCTCGGGTTTCTTCTGCTTCGTTACTTCGGGTTCCGCCGGAGCCGTCTCTGCCGCGGCAGCCGCTTCCTCAGGCTTGATCTCTATCGGCTTCTCGACCGCGAATATCCTTACCTCGGGGTCGTTGAGTATCTTCACGCCCTTAGGCGCGGCTATGTCCTTGATGAACAAGGCATCGCCGATCTTGAGGCCGCTGACATCGACCTCGAGTTTCTGCGGGATATCCGTAGGCAAGCACTCGACCTGGATCTCCCAGAGCAGATGCTCGAGGACGCCTCCGTCCTGCTTGACGCCGATGGCTTCGCCCCTGGCCGCAAGCGGTACGTCGACCTTTATCTCCTCGGTCAGCGATATCTCGTTGAAATCCACGTGCAGGATGTTGCCGCTGAGCGGGTCATGCTGTATCTCTTTTATTATGCACGTCTTCGCCTTCGCTTTTTCGTCGCCCTCTATCTTAAGGTTGATGAGCGCGTTCTCTCCGGCCGACGTATGGAGCGCTATCTCCATCGCCTTCCTGTTCAGGTAGAGCGGCATCGCGTTCTCGCCTTTCCTGTATACGACGGCGGGTATGGTGCCCTTTTCGCGCTCGCGCTTCGCGGCCTCTTTTCCTGTCTCTTTCCTTACTTTGACTTCCAGTTTTACCTGTTCCATCTGCGCTTTTCCTTTCTTCTCTTTTATTGGTAGACCTTATCGAACAGTATGCTGATCGATTGTTCCTTGTGTATCCTCGCTATCGCCTGGCCAAGCAGGGGCCCCACGGACAATACCTTGATCTGCGGTATCATCTTCTCCCTCGGTATCGGGATAGTATCCGTCACTATGAGCTCCTCAAGCTCGGAATCCTGTATCCTCTCGATCGCCGGGCCGGAAAGGACCGCGTGCGTAGCCGCGGCATAGACCTTCTTCGCGCCCGCTTTCTTCAGCGCCGCAACGGCCTCGACGAGAGTGCCGGCTGTCGCCACGAGGTCGTCTATGAGGCAGACGTTCTTGCCCCTGACCTCGCCCATTATGTTCATCACCTCGGCCTGCTTGTCGTTTATGCGCCTCTTGTCGACGACGGCCAGGCCCGACTTGAACTTCTTCGCGTATGCGCGCGCCATCTTTATGCCGCCGACATCCGGCGAGACGACGACGAGGTCGGGGAGGTGCTTCTTCTCGAAATACTGCATGAATGTATTTACCGCGAAAAGGTTATCGAGCGGTATATCGAAAAATCCCTGTATCTGCCCGGCATGCAGGTCCATCGTGAGCACCCTGTTCGCGCCCGCGACCGTTATGAGGTTCGCGACGAGCTTGGCCGTTATCGGGACGCGCGGACGGTCCTTCCTGTCCTGCCTGCTGTAACCGTAATAAGGCATGACCGCCGTTATGCGGCGCGCGGACGAACGCTTGACCGCGTCTATCAATATGAGAAGTTCCATGAGGTTATCGTTGCCGGGGAAGCATGTCGGCTGGACAATGAAGACGTCCTTTCCCCTGACATCCTCGTCGACGCGCACCCTTATCTCGCCGTCGTTGAACCTGTCGACGGAGGCGTTGCCGAGGCGGACCTTCAGGTGAGCGCATATCCTCTTGGCAAGCGCGGGGTTCGCATTCCCGGAGAAAACAAGCAGGTTACCGTTGATTTTCATCTTTTGCCCTTTTTGTTTTTGGACCTGTCCAATATCCTCGCCGGTACCCCTACCGCTACCTTGCGTGCCGGCACATTTTTATTTTTTAATACGACGCTTCCGGCGCCCGTTATCGCGCCGCTGCCTATTTTTACGGGCGCGACGAGTACTGTGCCGCTCCCGATAAACGCTTTATCCCCCACGGACGTCCTGCTCTTCTTCTTCCCGTCGTAATTCGCCGTGATGGTCCCGCACCCTATGTTAGCGCCCTTTCCGATGACGGAGTCGCCGAGGTACGTTAGGTGCTTCGCTTTTGCCCCCCTGCCGATCCTGCTGCGGACGACTTCCACGAAATTACCTACTTCGGCCCCGTCCTCAATGACGGTGCCGGGCCTCAGCCTGCAGAACGGGCCTATCGAACATCCTTTGCCTATCACGACATCCTTCTCGATGACCGTGAAAGGATATATCACCGTGTCCCTGCCGATCTTCGCGCCCGGCGCGATGAACGTTGAGGACGGGTCGAGCACCGTCACGGAGCCCTTGTTCAGCTCCGCCGACTTCCTCCTGCTTATTATCGAATATGCGTTCGCCAAATCCGACCTCGAGTTCATCCCGATCGACTCATCGGGGTCCCCGGTCTTGAAAGCCCTGACACGCTTTCCGCCGGATATTAGTATCGCTATCGCATCCGTCAGGTAATATTCTTTTTTTACTTTTGACCTGCGTATTTTTTTGATCGCGTCGAACAGGTCGCGGCGGTCAAAACAGTAGAGGCCGACGTTTATCTCGCGTATCTTCCTCTCCTCCTCGGACGCCTCTTTCTCCTCGACGATCGCTTCGACATCGCCTGAGATGCCGCGCACGACCCTTCCGTACCCCGAGGGGTCGCCCATGTCCACGGTCAGCACCGTGCATGATACGCCCGATGCCTTATGGGACCCAACCAGCGATTTCAGGGTCTCCTCGCGCACGAGCGGGACATCGCCGTATAGGACCGCGATATCATCGTACTTCGAAAGCTGCCTTTCGGCCGACTTAACCGCATCTGCGGTACCGAGTTGCCTCTTCTGGACTACAGGCACCGCCCGGCCTTCGAGAAAACGCTCCAGGCCGGCGGACCCGCTCCCTATGACGACCACAGGGCGGCGGAACCCCGCCGACTTCGCCGTCTCCAGGACATGCTGCAGGACGGGTTCACCGTGCAGGTCATGCAGGACTTTCGGGGTATCCGAAAAAAATCGCGTGCCCTTGCCGGCGGCAAGGACTATGCAGCCGAAACCGCTCAATTAAACCGCCTTCTACGCTATCTTACGCTTGTCTTTTTCTTCATCGCGGGTGATCAGTATGGGCTTGATCCCGCGCGTTATGCATTCAGGCGTGATGACGCACTCCGCAATCTCGTTCTGAGAAGGGATATCATACATCACTTCAAACATTATCTCCTCGAGAATGGAACGCAGCGCCCTTGCCCCCGTGCCCTTGTGCATCGCCTTCTTCGCGATAGCGGCAAGCGCCTCCTCCGGGAACGAGAGCTTCACGTTCTCCATCTCGAAAAATTTCGTATATTGCTTTATCAGCGAGTTCCTCGGCTTCGTGAGGACCTCGATGAGGTCCTTCTCGTTAAGCGGGTTCAGCGTCGCGACGACCGGGAAACGCCCGACGAACTCGGGTATCATCCCGAACTTCAGCAGGTCTTCCGGCTCGACCTGCGACAGCACCTCTCCGAGCTTCTTCGTCCTGTCGTCCTGGTTATTGAACCCTATCGTCTTCTTGCCGGCCCTGCGCTCGATTATCTTGTCGAGCGTCGAGAACGTACCGCCGCAGATGAACAGTATGTTCGTCGTGTCTATCTGTATATATTCCTGCTGGGGGTGCTTCCTCCCGCCCTGAGGCGGGACGTTCGCGGTCGTGCCTTCGAGTATCTTAAGCAGCGCCTGCTGGACGCCCTCGCCGGAGACGTCCCTCGTGACCGAGACGTTCTCCTGCGTCTTGCCTATCTTGTCTATCTCGTCGATATATATTATGCCGAACTGCGCGCGCTTCACGTCGTAATTGCACGACTGCAGAAGCCGCAGCAGCACGTTCTCGACATCCTCGCCGACGTATCCCGCTTCCGTGAGCGGGGTAGCGTCGCAGAGCGCGAACGGCACATCGAGGACCTTCGCGAGGGTCCTCGCGAGCAGCGTCTTTCCCGAACCGGTCGGCCCGATGAGCAACACGTTCGATTTCTCGAACTCGACGTCGCGGTTCTGGGCCTGCGTTATTATCCTCTTGTAATGGTTATAGACGGCGACCGAAAGCTGGCGCTTTGCGCGCTCCTGGCCGATGATGTACTGGTCGAGCTGGCGCTTTATCTCCGCGGGCTTAAGGAGTTCCTTGACCTTCGATTCGCGCTTGGTCCTTAGCTCCTCTTCCTCGTCGCTGGACAGTATCTGGCTGCAAAGCTTGACGCAGCTCTCACAGATGTATGCGCCCTGCCCGGAGAAAAGTTTCTTTACTTTTTCGCGGGATTTCCCGCAAAACGAGCATCTTT